>OBXR01000012.1_pt1 | contig 218350 bp, 193 predicted proteins | sample 1476651 | NCBI WGS metagenome assembly OBXR01 (sample SAMEA2580175, study PRJEB22360) | human gut metagenome | biome: human gut; feature: human-associated habitat; material: faeces | place: Denmark | collected 2008/2010 | reverse complement strand
ACATTGAGCAACAGGAAACACCGAGTTAGTTAAAAAACCGCGCCTTATATCCCCGACCTGAAGGACGGGGTTTTACGGTGCTTTGGATAAAACGACAAAAAAGAAGCCAGTGCAAATAATGTACTGGCTTCTTTTTTTAATTACGGTCAATTTAAATCATGATGAAAAACGCAATGGGGATTATGCTTCTTCTTCACCACGGTATTTATCTGCAGTCTCTTTTAATAACTTCTGCAATTCACCGCGCTGATACATTTCTAAGATAATGTCACAACCACCGACTAATTCACCATCCACCCATAATTGTGGGAAAGTTGGCCAATGAGCATATTTTGGTAGCTCTGCACGAATATCAGGGTTTTGCAAAATATCGACATAAGCAAAACGCTCACCACAAGCAGAAATCGCTTGAACGGCTTGTGCAGAAAATCCACAGCTTGGTAATTTTGGTGATCCTTTCATGTATAACAGGATGGGATTTTCTTTGATTTGGCGTTCAATTTTTTCGATAGTCGTCATTTATTAAGTCCTTACAACCTTTTTATATTCAGTATGTTTTATATTGAGGAAAACATGAAAGAAGAATACCACTTTATATAAGAAAGCTCTATATAAGTTTAGTTATGTATCTAAATCAATAAATTACGGATAAATCACCCTATAATTGATGAGAAAACATACGACAAGGCATGACGATCTGGGGACAAATAAAATAAGATTAATGTTGGCTTAGCGAAAAACGCCGTAAACCCTCGCCCAATGTGAAGTACCCCCATAAAAAACACCTAAATAAGTGTATAAATGCACATTACAGTAAAGGACACCTGATAATGTTTTAGTCGACGGATATCTGATGTCCCTGATCACACAAATTTTCAACGTCAATATCAATATCTCGTTAAATTGGATATTGATAAATTTCGTTATTTAATAGGCTTAACAATAATATCCCAACCTGTAGTACCTGAAGCGTGATAATAATAACCGGCTTTTAATTGCTCTGGTTTTTTACTTGGCCCTTCAGCAACTAAAGTAGATTTCGTTGAGTTATTATCAATACGAATTACACCACCGCGAATACGATCTAATTCATTACCATTGAACAAGGTAATTTGTGGTGAGAAATGCGCATCACTTAAATCAATATGAATAAAAGTGTGCCCTGCATCATAAGCGGCTTTTAATTCTTTATCCGTAATTTCTTTACCATTCTCAAAGGGTAAGTCAAAAAATGCTTTTGGATCAATTTTAGCAGTCATAAATACTCCTTTTTATGAATAAACATCAATCATTAGTTCAATTTAAATTATAGATCATAATTAAACATTCTGATAAATATCCTGCTCACGCTTTGCAAGGCACATGCAAATTAATTATATATTCAATAGGTTAATTTACCCATTTTTTATTTTTCTTTTATTCAACAGAGATAAAACAATAAGTAAAATTAACTAATTATTTATATATATAAAAATGAGATGTTATTTCTAATAGGGATCTGCCATTATCATGGACTCGTCAAAACTCGCATATTTAAACTTATGAGTATTTAGTAATGGAAATGATTTTACTGTTTCTGATTGTGGGATGTATAACTGGATTTTTTGCCGGATTGTTAGGAATTGGTGGTGGAGCCATTATTGTTCCTATTGTGATGTATGTTGTTAGCCAACAAGCTATCCCTGCAGATATGGTAATGAAAATCGCCCTCTCAACCTCTTTTTCTGTCATTATATTTTCTACCGCCTCTTCTGCTTATTCGCATAATAAACATAAAGCGATTTTATGGTCACAATTTCCGCTCCTCGCTGTAGGCACTCTTCTCGGTATGCTAGTTGGGACATTCCTAGTACAAAAACTCTCAAATACCCTATTGCAAATTATCTTTTGTATTTTTATGGCCTATACCATATATGGATTACTGACCAAGAAAAAAGAAGCTGAACGTGTTGAGAATGCCCAAGATCCGGTTGTTTCAAAACCAGCACTGACAACCGGTGGTAGCTTAGTGGGTTTTATTTCAAGTTTTATTGGTATAGCTGGTGGCACCATAACAATACCGCTATTAAGCCACTGGGGGTTTAATACCCGTAAATGTATTGCAACATCATCAATGCTGGGTGTGATTATCGCCACTATTGGGACTGTTATGGGGATCGTTTATGGTTGGCAACAAACTGAATTAGCAGACTATTATTTAGGCTTTGTCTATCTACCTGCTTTTATTGGTATTAGTATTACCAGTATACTTACAGCCCCTATCGGCGTAAAAGTTGCCTATAAACTACCTATTGCCAGAGTACGCCAAATATTTGCCCTATTCTTATTAATCGTCATGGCTAAAATGTTATATACCCTGATATTGGGATAGTGTTTTAACACTTTACCTCTATCTTAGTGAGAGATACTCTTATCAATATAACTAATCTATATGTTCTATACTAATAGATAAAAGATATTTAGCTGTTATTTCAATGAATTTTTGTTAAAATAATTAGCAAAATAGTAACAACTTAGTGAGTTCATTTGCCTCATTTTATCAATTCAGTTGAATTAGATGGAATGGTTTAAGGCACAAAACCCGAAAATGATAGGATAAAGGAGTACGCAATGTCTTTCGAATTACCAAAATTACCTTATGCGTTAGATGCTCTTGAGCCACATATCTCTAAAGAAACATTAGAATACCACTACGGCAAACACCACCAAACTTACGTAACCAACTTAAATAACTTGGTTAAAGGTACTGATTTAGAAAATAAATCTTTAGAAGAGCTCATCAAAACTACTGAAGGTGGTATTTTCAATAATGCTGCTCAAGTTTGGAACCATACATTCTACTGGAATTGTTTAGCACCAAACGCAGGCGGTGCACCAACAGGTAAAATTGCAGAAGCAATCAATAAAGCGTTTGGCTCTTTTGAAGAGTTCAAAAAACAATTTAATGATGCAGCTGCAAAAAACTTTGGTTCAGGTTGGACTTGGTTAGTGAAAAAAGCAGATGGCTCATTAGCCATTGTTAATACATCTAACGCTGCAACACCTGTTTCTGGCGAAGATAAACCACTGTTAACTGTTGACGTCTGGGAGCACGCTTACTACATCGACTATCGTAATGCACGTGTGAAATATTTAGAAGAGTTCTGGGCACTGGTTAACTGGTCATTTGTTGAAGCAAATCTTGCTTAATTGACTGTTTCAGAGATGGGAAAACCATTTTTGATAATCTAATAACAAAGGGCCTAGTGCCCTTTGTTATATTGATATATTTGATTGCTCACTTTGGATAGCTAAAATTTAAGTAAATAATTAGCAATTAACAATCAAAATAATAAACTTGCATATATTACGATCATAACCAGTGCTGCTACTGCGGTACTTAAACCAAATTTCAGATCCGTATCCATCTATTTCTCCCTCAAAATGATTATAATACTCAGATTAAACCATAATCTTGTCATGGTTAATTATTATTACATATCAAGTTTTGCTAAAATAGCGACTAGAGCACAATTTATAACATTGATTAATACTTTCACTTTTGAGCTAGATCATACAAAATTCACAGCTAATCGCTAAATTATTGCCAGTGTTTGCCCTATATATGACTATACTGGCAGTTAAACCATAAAATGAATTAAAAGAGACCAATGAAGGTCAGGAGTTTTCCACACCATGGCAACAATAAAAGACGTGGCAAAACGCGCAGGCGTATCAACCACGACTGTTTCTCATGTGATCAACAAAACTCGTTTTGTTGCTGAGAACACAAGAGCGGCAGTTTGGGCTGCGATAAAAGAATTAAATTATTCGCCAAGTGCTGTCGCACGTAGTTTAAAAGTCAATCACACTAAATCTATTGGTTTATTAGCCACGTCCAGTGAAGCACCTTACTTTGCTGAAGTGATTGAAGCTGTTGAAAATAGTTGTTATAGCAAAGGCTACACGCTAATTTTATGTAATTCACATAATAATCTTGATAAACAAAAAGCTTATTTAGCTATGTTGGCACAAAAACGTGTTGATGGTTTATTAGTCATGTGTTCAGAATATCCCGATCATCTTCTTTCTCTCTTAGAAGGTTATCGTAATATTCCGATGGTCGTCATGGACTGGGGAAAAGCCCGTGGTGACTTTACTGATACCATTATTGATAACGCATTCCATGGTGGCTATATAGCCGGTCGTTATCTTATTGAGCGAGGTCATCGTGATATTGGTATTATCCCCGGCCCTCTAGAGCGAAATACCGGAGGCGGTCGTTTACAGGGCTTTTTAAAAGCCATGGAAGAAGCGAAAATTACGGTAAAAGAAGAGTGGATTGTACAAGGTGACTTTGAACCTGAATCTGGTTACAAAGCCATGACCCAAATGCTCAATCAAAAGCAACGCCCTACTGCCGTATTTTGTGGCGGTGATGTTATGGCGATGGGGGCAATATGTGCAGCTGATGAATTAGGATTACGTGTTCCTGCCGATATTTCCATTGTCGGCTACGACAATATCCGTAATGCACGCTATTTCACACCAGCTTTAACCACGGTTCACCAGCCGAAAGAGCGTTTAGGACAAATGGCTTTTTCCATGTTACTCGACCGTATTGTGAATAAACGCGAGGATGCACAAACTATCGAAGTACACCCGCGTCTAGTAGAACGTCGCTCTGTTGCCGATGGTCCATTTATTGATTATCGTCGCTGATCCCCTTCATTAACGAAGCCATTCCTCATTTAAGGTTTGGCTATCGCCTAGATAATCTAATAGCCAAGTTAATGCCGGCGATTCGCTTTTATCAACCCATGTTAGACAGCACGGACTGTCTGGCAGGGGTTGTGCTAAGGTAAGGGTAACCAACTTACCTTGTTCGATTAATGGCTCCGCTCGGTGCCAAGGCACCATACCAACACATAATCCTGCTAATAAACACTCAAGCCCCATATCCCATGAAGGTACTATCATTCGGCGCTGATTATTTAATGCCCAAGTATCTCGTTTTGGTAAACTACGTGAGGTATCTTCTAAACATAAACTAGGATAAGGCCGTAACTCATCATCGGTTAAAGGATGTGCCGCGCTTGCAAGAGGATGATCAGCATGACACACACATCGCCACGGCATAAAGCCCATATCTTTAAAACTATAACGTTCACCAATAGGTGAAGCTCTGGTGGCACCAATAGCCAAATCAACACGCCCGTTCACTAATGAATCCCAGACACCGTTAAAAACTTCAGGATAAACATAGAGTTCGATATCAGGAAAATGGCGATAAAAGTCCAGAATAAGTTGCTGTGTTCTAGCCGGTTTGACAATACCATCCACGGCAATGCTAAACTGCCCCCGCCAGCCATTTGAGACTTGCTGGCACATATGGCGAGTGTCATTCATTTTTTTGATAACAGAACGGGCTTCTTTAATAAAGATCTTACCCGCATCGGTTAATTCAACATCACGATGCCGGCGTTCAAACAAAGGAACGGCAAGCCATTCTTCTAATTGTCTCACGGTGTAACTCACCGCGGAGGGTACTCTGTGCAATTCTTGAGCGGCTGAGCTAAAACTCCCCGTTCTAGCGACAGCATCAACGACCTCTAGCGAGTATTCTGACCACATAATATTTATTCCTTTGAATTTTTTTCACAGCATTAACCAAATATTCCCGTTTCACAAGTAAAATCACTCTTAGCTACAATATATAAAATGTTTTACATCACATAACATAGAAAATTAAAATGACTTTAAAGAATTCCACACAATCAAAAACACCTTCTCTCTTTATGGTGTATCTCGCCTGCCTTAGTATGCTGGGCTATTTAGCTATCGATATGTATCTGCCTGCATTTGGTATGATGCAACGCGAATTATCAATCAGTGAAGGCGCCGTCAGTAACAGCTTAAGTATCTTTCTATTTGGCTTTGCTGTCGCTCAACTACTTTGGGGACCACTCTCAGACAAATTGGGGCGTAAGCCTATTTTACTTATTGGGCTAAGTTTCTTCTCCCTAGGTTGTCTAGGTATGCTTTGGGTAGACAGTGCTGCCGGTTTACTAACCATGCGCTTCTTACAAGCCTTTGGCGTCTGCTCTGCAGCCGTTATTTGGCAAGCACTAGTGATAGACCGTTTTGATGAGTCTCGCGCTCAACACGTTTTCGCATCAATTATGCCATTGGTCGCCCTTTCCCCAGCCTTAGCGCCACTAATTGGTGCTTTTCTGTTAAACCACGGTGGCTGGCGCATGATCTTTATGTTGCTGATGGCAATTACTCTTGTATTAATGCTACCCACATTGATGCTAAAAAATATTAAACAAAAATCAGTTATTGATACAGGCCCATCTACAGTATCATTTTTAACTTTGCTTAAGTCACCTATCTATGCCGGTAACGTATTAGTTTACGCGTCCTGTAGTGCGGGTTTCTTTGCTTGGTTAGCAGGCTCTCCGATTATCCTTGAGAAGATGGGTTATTCACCACAAGATATCGGCTTAAGCTATATTCCACAAACCATCGCATTTATGGTAGGTGGTTATGGTTGTCGCATTCTATTATCAAAAATGTCGGGTAAAACACTGTTACCTTTATTGTTAATTGGCTACGCAGTGAGCATGACAGCGTTGTTCTTAGTCGCCAAATATACACACCCAACATTAACAACAATTTTAATTCCATTTTGTATTATGGCTGTGATGAACGGTGCTTCTTATCCCATTGCTGTCTCTAATGCGCTATCAGCCTACCCGGAAGTGAGTGGTAAAGCTGCCGCATTGCAAAATGCGCTACAATTAGGTCTATGTAGTTTAGCAAGCTTTATTGTCTCAGCCTTTATTAGCCAACAGCCATTAATTAATACCACAGCGATTATGGCACTCACGGCTATTCCAATGGCGCTGGGTTACTTTATTCAACGTAATAAATCCGTTAGCAAACACACAGTTCAGGCGACAGAATAACGCCATACCCTGTTTTTAGGAAAATTCTTAAAAAAGGCCATTTATATAAAATGGCCTTTTTATTTTCTAGAGAAAACCTATTTACATCTCTATACTTGTTCAAACGCTTAAGCGTTTTATTCATTTTTCTTTCGGATTTTGAGGCATTAAACAGATAATTTGCTGATTATGTCAGATTAGTTCTCTTAATAATTTTATTCATTCAATCTGTGTTGAATTCAATATTGTTTTAACTCTACCAATCTGCATTATCCTTTCTTGCTTCATGCCTCAAAACCCGCTTAGTTTACGCCGGAGAGTATATGAGTACATCTTGTGTAGAAGAAGGCCGAAAGACCTCCAATGATCCTTATCAACGGATCGCATCAGAGCTGCTCGCTCAAGCAGACATTCATATCAATGGTTCTGAACCTTATGATATCCAAGTGCATAATAAAGATTTTTATAAAAGAGTATTACAACAAGGCTCATTAGGTCTCGGTGAAAGCTATATGGATGGTTGGTGGGACTGCGAACGTCTTGATATATTCTTTCATAAAGTTTTACGAGCAGGTCTTGAAAATAAATTGCCAAGTAACTGGCGCGATATTTTAAAAATAGCCATGGCACGCATTTTTAATTTACAAACACAAAAAAGAGCGTGGATGGTGGGTAAAGAGCATTACGATTTAGGTAACGACCTCTTTACCGCAATGTTAGATCCTTATATGCAATATTCCTGTGGATATTGGAAGGATGCGGATAGCTTAGAAGTTGCTCAACAGCACAAACTCGACCTTATTTGCCGTAAGTTAGAGCTAAAACCAGGTATGACATTGCTCGATATTGGCTGTGGCTGGGGTGGTCTTGCTGCTTATGCTGCCAAAAACTATGGCGTTTCTGTTACAGGGGTGACCATCTCAGTTGAACAACAGAAATTAGCACAAGAGCGCTGTAAAGGTCTTGATGTCAATATCATCTTAGAAGATTACCGTGACTTAAACGAGCAGTTCGACCGTATCGTTTCTGTTGGTATGTTCGAGCATGTTGGCCCGAAAAACTATGCCACTTACTTTGATGTCGCTCGTCGTAATATCAAAGAAGATGGACTATTTTTATTACATACCATTGGTTCTAATCACAATAAAGTTAATGTCGATAGTTGGATAAGTAAATATATTTTCCCTAACGGTTGTTTGCCGTCTATTCAAAAAACCGCTGAGGCAATGGAAAATAAATTTGTTATGGAAGATTGGCATAATTTTGGTGCCGATTATGACAAAACCTTAATGGCATGGTATGAGCGTTTTTTAGCTAGCTGGCCTGAAATTGAATCTAACTATACACCTCGTTTTAAACGCATGTTTAGCTACTACTTGAATGCTTGTGCGGGTGCTTTCCGCGCCAGAGATATTCAGTTATGGCAAATTATGTTAAGCCCGAAAGGTAGAATAGGTGGATTACGCACACCTCGCTGATTTTTAGCTATCAATAGAGGTAAAAATCCCGTTTTCCATAGACTGAAAAACGGGATTTTTTAATTCTAGTCGTCTGATAACAGACTATATTATTTTTCGTTTTCTTCTTCGTGTGTTGCTTGAAGCTTAACCGTTAATGCTTGTTGCGCCATAACACGCTCTACGGTATCAACAATCGCCTGAGTCTGTGGATCTAACTCAATATTAACTTTATCCCCCAAACGCTTACGACCTAACGTCGTTCTATCGCGAGTCTCAGGGATCAGATGGACACAGAAACGATTATTAACCACATCACCAATAGTTAAACTAATACCATCAATGCCAATAAAACCTTTATGCAAAATATACTTCATCAATGTCTGATCAAAAATACGAAACCAGATCTGTAAGTTATTTTCTGAAGTAATAATTTTCGCAATTTCAGCCGTAGTGACAATATGACCAGACATCACATGACCACCAATTTCATCGCCATATTTGGCCGCTCGTTCAATATTAACTTCTGAACCAACCGTTAACTCGCCCAAATTAGTTAAGCGCAGCGTCTCTTTCACTAAATCGAAACTAATTTTATTGCCATCGATTTTTGTGACGGTTAGGCAACAACCATTGTTAGCGATCGAAGCTCCTGTTTCTAAGTTATTGACTAACTCGGAAGGTAATTCAATGATATGGGTACGGAAATCACCTTTATCTTCAATGGCAATAACACGTCCTTTTCCCTGAACAATACCTGTAAACATCTCACATCTCCTTGGACTGATAAGCGAGTTTATCTTAATTAATTTAGTGTAATCAGGATAACATAAGTGATATTACACAAAGGGATCATTATTGCCTTCTCCCCTTATGATGTTTGCCATCAAATATAACGTAAAACCACTTATTTACTTATCAAAATTCTGTGGTTGAAAAACGTCATATCTTTCATTGATAATTAAACATTTATCATTAGAATATGTTTGCTTAAGGATTATTTTACGCCATATTAACATGTGACGTTCTTTCCTCCCTTCCGTCTTATTATAATGAATAAAGGTGTATGCGTGCAGAAGTATATAAAAGAAGCGCGTAGCTTACTTGCTCTTGGTATCCCTGTTATCATCGCTCAATTCTCCCAAACTGCTATGGGAGTAGTTGATACCGTGATGGCAGGTGCTGTCAATGCCACAGAAATGTCTGCGGTTGCTGTAGGTACGTCGATTTGGTTGCCAACGATTTTATTAGGTCAAGGTATATTAATGGCATTGACCCCCATCGTTGCACAATTAAATGGTTCAGGACAACGAAAGCATATTGCTAATCGTACACAGCAAGGTTTTTGGCTTGCCACTTTTTTATCCATCATGGTCATTGCCATTCTTTATAACAGCCGTTTTATTATTGAAGCGCAACATGATATCGAGCCTGAGCTTGCAGAAAAAGCCATTGGATTTATTCATGCCATTATGTGGGGGGCTCCTGGTTGTCTCTATTATCAAGTGCTGAGAAGCCAATGTGAGGGATTATCAAAAACAAAACCAGGCATGATCATCGGCTTTATTGGATTATTAATTAACATTCCTGTTAACTACGCCTTTATTTACGGTAAATTTGGTGCCCCACAATTAGGTGGGATTGGTTGTGGTGTGGCAACCGCCTCTGTTTTTTGGGCGATGTTCTTAATGATGCGCTACTATGTGCGTCGAGCACCAACACAACGGGATGTTATGCCCAAAAAACGCCTAGTGTTACCTGAATTCCACACAATAAAACGTATTACATTGTTAGGGTTACCTGTAGGGCTAGCACTATTTTTTGAAGTAACACTGTTTTCTGTTGTGGCATTATTAGTTTCACCATTAGGTGTAACGGCTGTTGCAAGTCACCAGATAGCCCTTAATTTTAGCTCATTAATGTTTATGTTCCCTCTTTCCTTGGGAATAGCTGCAACAATTCGTGTGGGTTATAACCTTGGGCAACGTTCTACAGAGCAAGCTCGTACTTCAGCCATTACAGCCCTTGCTGTCGGATTAATGCTGGCAAGTTGTACCGCTATTTTCTCTATTATTTTTAGAGAAAAAATTGCTTTAATGTATAACGATAATATTGAAGTGGTGACATTAGCCTCTCATCTTATGTTATTCGCCGCACTTTATCAGTTGTCAGATTCCGTACAGGTTATTGGTTCAGGGGTATTACGGGGTTATAAAGATACTCGCTCTATCTTTTTTATTACCTTTATCGCTTATTGGGTAATTGGTTTGCCTTCCGGATATCTCTTAGGACGAACGGATTATATTGTTGAAGCAATGGGGCCTGCGGGGTTCTGGATTGGTTTTATTTTAGGTTTAACCGCTTCTGCAATTATGATGGGAACACGTATTTGGTGGATCCAGCGTCAATCTGATGAGGTTGTCTTATTACGCTCGGAGCGTTAATACTTCCATTAAAGCGTTATTTTTTGGCAAAGGAATGACACAAATATCAACAAATAGCTTTAAATACGAGCAGTTGAATACAAATTTGTGTTTTTCCTCTTGCCAGAAGCAAATCATCTCGCTAATATTCGTCTCCGTTGTCACCCAGAATAAAGAATGCGTCCATAGCTCAGTTGGTTAGAGCACCACCTTGACATGGTGGGGGTCGGTGGTTCGAGTCCACTTGGACGCACCATTTACTCTGAACAACATTTCAATACAGTGCGTCCATAGCTCAGTTGGTTAGAGCACCACCTTGACATGGTGGGGGTCGGTGGTTCGAGTCCACTTGGACGCACCATTTCTCTTTCTTAATTCTTGTTATATTTCGTGTTACCTCCCCTACACCACAACAAAATAATTACGCAAAATTTAATTGCGCAACAAAACGCTTAAAAAACAAGCAATCAGAGCCCTATTTTGATCACATCACTTAAATTTACCTTTTTTCGATTTTCTTCATGGAAATTAACCTCTATAATACAAAACATAATTTTGTTGAAAGGTTTCAGCGTATTGATTTACAGGCATCTTTAGAAAACAGAACAAATGAATCATGATAGACTATAATGTAAGATGTCTAGCAATCTTTTATACAAAATAGTGACAAAATTTTTATCATGTTGTTGGAGCCACTCACATGTTGCGCAACTTATTAGCTAGAAATGAATGCACTTATCGTGTTTCGCACTGTTAAGATGATTGATATAACCCAACAACATTAATCCTTATTCATCCATTACAATAGAATCATTAATAGACTGCCATGAAAAAGACAAAAATTGTTTGCACCATCGGGCCAAAAACCGAATCTGAAGAAAAACTGACTCAATTACTGGACGCAGGCATGAACGTAATGCGTCTAAACTTCTCTCACGGTGACTATGAAGAGCATGGCAACCGTATCAAAAACCTGCGTAATGTCTGCGCAAAAACAGGCAAAAAAGCAGCCATTTTATTAGATACTAAAGGACCTGAGATCCGCACCATTAAATTAGAAGGTGGTAACGATGTCTCTTTAGTTGCAGGTCAGACTTTTACCTTTACAACAGATACTTCTGTTGTTGGTAATAAAGATCGCGTTGCGGTCACTTATGACGGTTTCGCAAGAGACTTAACTGTCGGCAATACCGTATTAGTCGATGACGGCCTTATCGGTATGAAAGTCATTAAAGTCACTGATACTGAAGTGGTATGTGAAGTACTCAACAACGGTGATTTAGGCGAAAATAAAGGCGTTAACTTACCAGGTGTTTCTATTGGCTTACCGGCATTAGCAGAAAAAGATAAACAAGATCTTATCTTTGGTTGCGAACAAGGCGTTGACTTTGTTGCCGCTTCTTTTATTCGTAAACGTTCAGATGTTGAAGAGATGCGTGCTCACTTAAAAGCACACGGTGGCGAAAACATCATGATCATCTCTAAAATTGAAAACCAAGAAGGTTTAAATAACTTTGACGAAATTTTAGAAGCCTCTGACGGTATCATGGTTGCACGTGGTGACTTAGGTGTTGAGATCCCTGTTGAAGAAGTTATCTTCGCACAAAAAATGATGATCGAAAAATGTAACGCTGCGCGTAAAGTGGTTATCACTGCAACACAGATGTTAGATTCCATGATCAAAAATCCACGCCCTACTCGTGCAGAAGCAGGTGACGTTGCCAATGCTATTTTAGATGGTACTGATGCTGTTATGCTATCCGGTGAAAGTGCGAAAGGTAAATATCCAGTAGAAGCTGTGACTATTATGGCGACTATCTGTGATCGTACTGATCGCATCATGAAATCACGTTTAGAGTCTTACCAATTAGGTGCTAAATTACGTGTAACAGAAGCTGTTTGTCGTGGTGCTGTAGAAATGGCGGAGAAATTAGATGCTCCTCTTATCGTTGTAGCAACTTATGGCGGTAAATCAGCGCGCTCTATCCGTAAATATTTCCCAACAGCGCCTATCTTAGCATTAACAAATAATGAAGAGACCGCACGCCAATTACTGTTAGTAAAAGGTGTGACAACACAATTAGTTAATAAAATTGCTTCTACTGATGACTTCTACCGTATCGGTAAAGATGCAGCATTATCAAGTGGCTTAGCCCATGCAGGTGATCGTGTTGTTATGGTTACAGGTGCACTGGTTGATAGTGGAACGACAAATACTTCATCAGTACACGTTCTGTAATACTCGATTATAGCTAATTTGTAATTAAAAAATTTAAGCCATCCGTTTTAACGGATGGCTTTTTTATCGCAACTTTTTTATAAAAAACATCACTTTGACCTACTGCCAAAGAGATTATTTCTGTTGCTGACTATCATGATCTGTTTTATCTATTGGCACTAAATAATGCGTTGAACGAGCACGAGGATGGATAAAAAAGTGTCCTTTCGGTGCATTATGACTCTTAATGTGGATCATCGATACATTGGTTTTATTACCTTTGCGAGAGCACGCATAAATAATAAAAGGTAAAGCAAAAATAATAATAAAACTCACCACTAGCAATGAAACATACGTTGTATCACTACTGCCACCCGGTAAAGAGCTAGGCGGGAAGAATGAAACAACAAAAGCTAAAATAGACACAATCAGACCGACAACGGCCACTAATAATTTAACACCTTTACCACCGGGAATATTAAATGCACGTTTTTTATCAGCTTGCTTGCAAACCAAATGCATATAGCCAATAAACAGCATAAAGTAGCTACATAGATAAATCACCACCGTCAGCGCTAAAGCAATAAGAAATGACATATTGCCTCCACCACCGGTGTTAGTCAGCACCACTATGGCAATAGTAGTAATAATTAGCTGAGTGATCACTAAAGCTACCGGTACACCATTTTTATTTACTTTAGCCAGTGTTGGCGGAAGAATACCTTGTTGTGCGGCCACAAACATTCCCCGTGAAGGCCCGACGATCCACGATGCAATTTCAGCCAAGACGCCAAGCAATAATAGTGCAGCAATAATTTTAACCGCCCAAACTAATCCGCTACTAAAATGGCTGACTAAAACACTAAAGGTTTCAACCACCCCCGCAGATAAGTTGATTTCGTTATGAGGGATCACTGCCGCAACAGATAAACCGCCAATAGAGCTTAAGCATATTGCCACAATCATTAATAAAAACATGGCAAGTGGATAATCACGGCCCGGATTTTTCATTTCGTTGACGTGAGTGGCTGAGGCTTCAACGCCCATATAGCTTAAAATAAAGGCCACAAAAACCACTAAAGTACCAATCTGAGTAAAATCAGGGAAAAAGGTTTTGCTGCTGATTTCTATTGCTAAAGGCGCACCACTGACCAGATAACTAATAGCTAAAAGCACTAAAATAATTGCCGGTAATAATATCCCTGCGAAGAAACCTAATTTAGCAATAGTAGCCGTGTATTTAGTTCCGCCAAATTGAGTTAAAGCTAATCCCCATAAAATCACTAATGCGGCAATCGTTTTGGTGAGCGGATCGGTATTTAACTCAGGCCAATCAAGAATATAAGATAATGCCCCTAATACGAAATAAAGCATTGGAATAAAACCAATCGCTATTTGTAAATAACCAAAAGAGATCGCCGCAAATCCCCAACGCTCCCCTAGCGTATTAGATACCCAAGCAAATACGCCCCCTTCTTGCCATCCTTCAACGGTTGCCATTTCAGCTGCACATAATGCAACAGGAATAAACCACAACAAACCGCCTAGTAATAAGAAAAAGACTAGACTAAAGCCGGAAGTTGCAAAAGTTGGATACTCATAGACCGCCATCACCATGGATGCAGTTATGGCAAAAAAACCTAATAACGTGAGCTGTTTTGAGGCAGAACTTGTTGCAGATGTCGCCATGCTCATTCTCCTACGTGTATACAATGAAATAATGGTGTGCAGATAATCAAGGCTGGAGAAAAAGAGTCTATTTCTCCAACCTATTACCAAATAAAAGAGCCTGTTTAGCTGTGGTTAAAACCACCGCCGTCCTCTTCAGATAAAGGTGTGCTGACAGGATGTTTTTCGAAATAATCGAGAGTACGTTTCATATCTTCTATCAGTAATGTCGCCAAATCTAAACTCACACCATGACGAACAAGAATACGTTGAATAACTAAATCTTGGCGATCAGCAGGCATAGAATAAGCGGGTACTTGCCAGCCACGGCTACGCAATTTATCAGCGATGTCATATAAGGAGTAGCTTACCTTAGCCTCTTTTTTCAGTTTCCACGCTAATGCAGGTATTCCTTTTTGACTATCACCACTGAAGATCATTTCAAAAGGCCCTAGCTTTTCAATTTCTCGAGCAAGGTATTGCGCGGTGTGATAACAGGCATTGTGGATCTTCGCATACCCTTCTCTACCAAGACGCAAGAAATTATAGTATTGAGCAATAATTTGCCCACCGGGACGTGAGAAATTAAGCGCAAAGGTTGGCATATTACCGCCAAGGTAGTTCACATTAAAAATAAGCTCTTCCGGTAAGTCTTTGGCTTCACGCCATACTACCCAACCAGAGCCCAATGGCGCTAAACCAAACTTATGGCCTGATGAGTTAATGGATTTAACTCGTGGTAAACGGAAATCCCATTCTAAATCAGGTGCACAGAAAGGCGCTAAAAAGCCACCACTCGCACCATCGACATGAATAGGAATATCAAGTCCGGTCTCTTTTTGTAGTTGATCGAGTGCATCATGTACCGCTTTTACTGGCTCATAAGTACAGGTGAAGGTCACCCCTAATGTTGGCACTACACCGATAGTATTTTCATCAACACGTTTAATGACCTCTTCTGGACTCATCATCAAGCGATCACCTTCAAGCGGGATCTCTCTAAGTTCTACGTCAAAATAACGGGCAAATTTATGCCAACAGACTTGAACTGGCCCACAAATAAGATTAGGTTTATCTGTCGTTTTTCCAGCAGCAAGGCGTTTTTTACGCCATTGCCATTTTAATGCAAGTCCCCCCAGCATTGCCGCTTCAGAGGATCCAATAGTTGAACAACCTAAAGTATTGAGTGGATCGGGTGAGTGCCATAAATCAGCAAGCATATGAACACAACGGTTTTCAATTTCTGCCGTTTGTGGATATTCATCTTTATCTATCATGTTTTTATCGATAGATAAATTCATTAAATCACGGATCTCATCATCTACCCAGGTTTGACAAAATGTGGCCAGATTTTGTCTTGAATTGCCATCTAGCATCAGCTCATCCCTTACAGCATCAAAAACATGACGAGGATGGCTCTCTTGTTGCGGAAAGTGTGTTTTCGGTAAGGATTGTGATAAATCAACCGATGCATAAACATCATCGAGTGAGCTATAACTTGGCGTTTTTTTATTCATCTTGAAATTACCCTTACTAATTATTATTACATTAGTGACTAAATGATTTTAAATACCTACTTTAAAAGATAGTCTAATAATTCCAGTAATGAAAAATTTTTTATATTTTATGAAAACAATGAGAGTATATTTATCAAATCAGATTTAACACTCCACAAGAAATAACAACCCATTGATTTTAAATAATATTAATAATATCCCACTTGCTTTTATGTTAATTTGTTTATGTACATTTAGAATAAAATATTTGTACTATAATAAAACTTGAATTATGAGAAATAACCGTTATAGCATTAAGTAATAACACTTAATTTAAAATATAAATGTAAATAAAATTTTAAATCTAAGTTTTAAAATTAATAATTATTTAATTTAGATTTGATTTAATAAGGAACAAAAAAAAGATGATAGAAAATAACCGACACCCCTTCGCTTGCACAACACTTGCGATTACTGACAAGAAAAAACGTGTTTATCATGGTCGGACAATGGAGTTTTCATCTGATGAGCCAACGTCTATCTTAGCTTATTATCCACAAGGTCATACTTTTCAGCAAAATGCCCCTGATGGAACCCCCGGATTAAAGTACAGCGTTAAATATCCTTTTATGGCTATTACCGCTCCTATTAACTTATCGGGTACCAAAGATGTACTTGAAGGTGTAAATAGTCAGGGACTCTCTTTTAGCTTAAATATGCTACCTAACTCTAAGTTAGATGATCTCGATCCCCAATATTACGCAAGCTCTGTTCCTATTGCTGCTATTGGTGAGTGGGCATTAGGACAATATGCGACGGTTAAAGAGTTAAAAGAGATTATCCCCCAAACCCATTTTTGGTCACAAAAGCTATTATTGTTACGTAACTTACCAAGCCCTTTCCATTACGCATTTTATGATAAAACCGGTGATTGTATTGTTGTCGAAGTCTCTGATGGTAAATTACATATTTATGATAATCCTACCTATTGCATGACCAATGGCCCTATTTTCCCGTGGCATTTGACTAATTTAAACAACTACACTCATCTTTCTAATATCAACGTTTCCAGTAGCACATTAGGTCGTATTAAAATCAACCAACCTGATAGTGGTATTGCGTTAGCAACATTACCTAGCTCAGATACTTCTGTAGATAGATTTATTCGTGCAGTTTATTATTCAACCTATTACCACAAAGTTTCTGATCCCGATAAACAGCTTATTGAGCTTGCTCATATCATGAATCGCTTCGATCGCCCTAAAGATGCAACCATTGATCCACTATTAGGTAATGATACGCTAACTAAACTTCATACTAGTGAATTTTCTGTCTGGACGGCGCTAACTGATTTAGAACGGGGGATCTTTTTCTTCAGAGGCTACAACAACTTAAACTTTCAAAAGTTCACACTTGAGTCATTTAAAAATGAAAGTAGCGCGGTTTTTATTAAGGTCAATTTGGAAGAGGCATTGTAAAATGCTTTAGATAGAAACTAGAATAGTTTAGCACGGAGAAAATTTTTTTATATCAGACTTTTACGAATAAAAATCTTTTGTGAAATAACACGCATTTTTTATACTGGTTATTTGCTTGTTGTAGGTTATTTTTCATATTGTCATATAAAGAGTAAGTAGTTATAGCTAGTTATAAATAAATTCTGTATTTTCTTATAACTGTGCCATACTTACTAGTGGCTTCATACAAAATGCTACTTGTTCCTTTAAACAAACTAATAATAGAGGTTGTCACAATGAAAGCAAAAATTGTACTAGGTGCGGTAATTCTGGCTTCAGGCCTATTAGCAGGTTGTTCTTCTAGCAACAACGCACAATTAGACCAAATCTCTTCTGATGTAAACCGTTTAAATACGCAAGTTCAACAACTAAGTAGTGATGTTCAATCAGCTAACGCTCAAGCAAAAGCCGCTTATGATGAAGCAGCTCGTGCTAATCAGCGTCTAGATAACCAAGTAACTACTTATAAAAAATAATTTGACTGATTAATAAGCTGAAAACTTTAAGTCAGCTTTAGTTAATAATAAAAAGCAGATACCTATGAAGTATCTGCTTTTTTTCATCATTTAATATCTATCATCAATATGCGGTTACATCGACCGGTATACCTGAACGACGAATAATTTCTGCATCCACTTTTGCTTTATCCACTTTGCCACTTTCATACCAAGCCGTAAATTGTTTAGTAAACGTTAGGGGCATCGTCTGGGGATCGTCATCTTCATTTTGTGAGAGTGGTTGGTGCACTTCAATAAATTGCTTACCATCTGCAGTCTCAGTAAATTTAATCGGTTTATTGATCACTTGAACCCGACTGCCTTTGGGTACCACATTAAACAGTGTTTCAATATCATCAGGACGTAATCTAATACAGCCAGAACTCACTCTTAAGCCAATACCAAAATCGGCATTAGTACCATGAATAAGATACTCACCACGACTGTGTGCTAATCTTAACGCATATGCCCCCATTGGATTATCTGGCCCTGCTGGTACCACTGCCGGTAACGTGATCCCCTTAGCCGCATAATTTTTACGAATATTGGCTGTCGGCGTCCAAGTCGGATCTTTAATCAATTGAGAAACAGATGTCACCATTTCAGGCGTTTCCCGCCCTAATTGGCCAATACCGATAGGATAGACATCAACTGTTCCCCCTTCTTTGGGATAGTAATAGAGGCGCAATTCTGCCAGATTAATGACAATACCTTTACGCACGGTATCAGGTAAGATCATTTGTAAGGGAATTTGTAGTGTTTTGCCCGCTTCGGGTAATAGAGGATCAATACCTGGGTTGGCTTCCATCATATTTAGCAAACCCACTTGATATTGTGCAGCGATCGTTTCTAAAGAACGTTTATCATCAGGAACGGTGTAAGAAACATTTTCCCCAATGATACGTGAACCATCCGTAGGTAGCAGGTATTCATGTGCATAAGTTAAGTGACTGCTCATCCCTAACAGCGATGCACCCAATAAGGTTAACCATTTCTTCATTGTTGATCCCGTGTGTTAGCAATAAAATAAACTGACTATTATCATGATAACATTCTCATCGTTATGATTATCATATAATAAGTCAGTTTAGAACATTAATATGGGATCGGGTAACATTTATGCTACAGTGTATTCCGAAAAGCGTTTCATTAACCGTGTTACCATAGCGTGTAGCCCTTGAGTACGAGATGGCGTCAAATGACTTTCCAGTGCTAATGTCGAGAAATAGTGGTTAACATCAGTGGCGAGAGCTTGCTCTACCGTTTTACCTTGAAAAAGAATAATCACTAATGCCACTAATCCTTTAACAATACCGGCATCGCTATCACCAGCTAAAATCAGCTGTTTATGCTCATCTAATTCAACCGCTATCCAGACTTGGCTCTGACAACCTTCAATAAAATTAGCCGCCGTTCTTTGTTCATCTGTTAATGGTGGTAAGCGTTCTCCTAGCTCCATCATATAAAGATAACGTTGCTCCCAATCCTGACAACGAGAAAAATTGCGTAATAATTTTGCTTCATCAGGCAAAGCCGCAATTGCCATGAATAACCTCTTTTTTAATTGTTAGCCTAATAGTTTTTCAATGCGTAACAACGCATTAACCAGTGCATCAATATCCGCTTTATTATTGTACAATCCCAACGAAGCGCGACACATGGCAGGAACCTGATAATAGTCCATAATTGGCATCGCACAGTGATGACCCGTACGAATAGCAATACCATAGTTATCAAGAAAAGTTCCCACATCATAAGCGTGATGCTTACCTAAATTAAATGCTATCACACCTTGACGCGCTTCATTACCATAAAGCGTTAATGATTTTACTTTGGTTAATTGTTGTTGTGCATATTGCATTAAGCTATTTTCATATGCAGCAATCTTATCCATACCAAATTGAGCAAGATATTCCAAAGCTGCCCCTAAGCCAATGATACCGATAATATTAGGCGTTCCAGCTTCAAATCGCCACGGCGCATCCGCGTAGGTAATATCACCATTGATATGCACATGTTTTATCATAGCGCCACCCCCTTCCCATGGAGGTAATTCATCAAGTAGCGCTTTTTTGCCATATAGCAAGCCAATCCCTGTCGGCCCATAAAGTTTATGACCACTACATACAAAAAAATCACAATCTAACGCACTAACATTGATAGCTTGATGCATCGCACTTTGTGCCCCATCAACTAAAATATGTAACTCGCCCCCTTGCTGAGCCGAATACTCTCTAGCTTGGCAAATAATTTCAGCAATAGGATTGACGGTTCCCAGTACATTAGACTGATGAGTGATCGCCAGTAACTTAGTTCTGTTATCAATTAATTGGGGTAATTGCGCTAAATCGAGTTGCCCATTAGCGAGCAGAGGAATAACACGGACATGAAAACCATACTGTTTTGCTAACATATACCACGGCACTATATTCGCGTGGTGTTCCATTTCAGTAATGATAATGTTATCACCATCATTTAGGAAACGATGGCTATAACTGTAAGCGACTAAATTGATCCCTTCTGTCGTTCCTTTTACAAAAACGATTTCTTCTTCGCTCTTTGCACCTAAGAAATGTGCTGCTTGCTTACGAACATTCTCCACTAAGGTGGTGGCGTTTGCACTTAATGTGTGAATGCCGCGGTGAACCGCGGCATATTGTGTTAAGGCAAACTGTTTTTCACGCTCCATGACACAAGCGGGTTTTTGCGCACTTGCGGCACTGTCGAGATAGACTAAAGGTTTTTCTTTCACTTGCTGGGAAAGAATAGGAAAGTCATCCCGCGCTTTTTCAATGGAATGTGTCATCATGCCTTTTTATACCTCTGATAAGCGTTGATTTATTCTCTCTAGAACATGAGCTTTGATCACACTATTTTCTAATGATTCTGTTAATTCGGCAGCAAATGCATGAATGATCATTTTGCGAGCTTCACTTAACGCAATACCTCGTGAACGTAGATAAAATAGTTGCTCATCATCAATACGCCCAACCGTTGCACCATGACTACATTTCACATCATCAGCATAGATCTCAAGTTGTGGCTTAGTATCAATTTGTGCTTTATCACCTAATAACAAGTTGTTATTGGTCATTTGACCATCTGTTTTCAGCGCTTGAGGGGTGACTGTGATCATGCCATTAAATACGGCTTTCCCTGCATCCATTGCAATACTTTTATGTAATTGACGGCTTAGGCAATTTTTCTCACCATGCACGAGCCAAGTACGAGTATCGGCAATTTCGTTCGCTTTGGGTAATACCACACTATTCATTGATAGCTCACTGTTCTCACCCATCAGTGCAGCGCTAGTATGATGACGACTCAGTTTATTCCCCAACAAGAATGCATAACTATTAACACGAGCATCTCGTCCAATGCTTAAATCGTTATGGGCAAAATGTTGGCTAATGCCATTTTCAAAACCAAGTTTAATATGGTTGAACGAGGCATTATCACCAATAGTGGCGGTTAATCTCGCCCCGGTAAAATGACGGTTTTCACCATCACTACTAATATAGTGTTCAATCACTTGCATCTGAGCATTAGCGCCAACATCAAGATGGAAACGATAGTTAGCACTGTTAACTTCTTGCCCTGCATGACCTTGTGTAATATTAAGGATATAAAGCGGTTTATCTGCCACTACGCCTTTTTTCAAGGTAATGAATAGCGGCTGTTGCGCTAAACTTTCAACTAAATGCAAGAACACTTCACCATTAATGGCTTGCGGTAATTCACTTTGGTTATCCAGTAATGTCACTTGGTATGGACCAAAATCTTGACTACTTTCAGCCGGTGAAAATGCACCATTAACCATCACGATACGGTAGCAATCAAATGAGAGCGCCCGTTGCTCAATTAAATCTTGTACCTCAAAAGGTGGCAACATTTGATATTGCTGACTGAGCGTCTCATCTAATGGCGTATAATGCCAATCTTCGTGTCGATAAGCTGGAAAACCCACTTTTTCCACTTGTAGCCAGTGATTACGTGCATTTAAATTATCTTCCCCTTTACGCTGTTGATATAGCGCAGAGAATTGTTTTAATGCCTGTTGATTACGCTGTTCTACTTGATGCTGTTTTTCACGTTTCTCATTGAGGGTCAATAAGCCAGCCATAACCTTGTTCCTCCAATTTTTGTGCTAATGAAAAATCACCTGATTTAATGATTTTTCCTTGGTAAAGCACATGCACATAATCAGGTTTAATATAATCAAGGATACGTTGATAGTGAGTCACCACGATAAAGGCGCGTTTACCATCACGTAAGCTATTGACACCATTAGCGACAATTTTTAGCGCATCGATATCAAGTCCTGAGTCGGTTTCATCTAAGATACACAGTTCAGGTTCAAGGGCAGCCATTTGCAAAATATCGTTACGTTTTTTCTCACCACCGGAAAAACCTACGTTAACAGAACGAGTTAACAAATCTTGAGGCATATCCAATAGTTTGATTTTATCTTCAATAAAATCTTCAAAATCAAAGCGATCTAACGGCTCTTGGCCTCGATATTCTCTTACCGCATTGACTGAGGATTGTAAGAAAAACTGGTTACTGACACCGGGGATCTCTACCGGATATTGAAACGCCATAAAGATACCTTCACCCGCTCGCTCTTCAGGCTCTAATTCCAGTAGATCTTTGTTTTTAAAAGTCACACTACCTTCATCAACTTCATACTCTTCGCGACCTGCTAAGGTTGCGGATAATGTACTTTTACCAGAACCGTTTGGCCCCATGATAGCGTGCACTTCGCCGGCACGTACTTGCAAATCTAATCCTTTAAGAATTTCATTGCCTTCAACACTGACATGTAAATTTTTAATATCTAACATAATATATGCCTTCGGTATTTTTATACCCAGAATTTGGTTAATGGTTAACCAACGCTATGTTCTAAGCTGATTGCTAATAATTTTTGTGCTTCTACAGCAAATTCCAGCGGTAATTCTGAGAACACGTCCTTACAAAATCCATTGACAATCATTGAGATTGCATCGTCTTCACTTAATCCACGTTGACGGCAGTAAAATAACTGATCTTCACCAATACGTGACGTTGTCGCTTCATGCTCTAGTTGTGCTGAGTTATTCATGACTTCAACATAAGGGAAGGTGTGAGCACCACACTCTGTGCCAATTAACATTGAGTCACATTGTGTGTAGTTACGTGCATTCTGCGCACCAGGTAACACTTTCACCAAACCGCGATAACTATTTTGACTTTTACCCGCAGAAATACCCTTAGAAATAATAGTTGATTTGGTATTTTTACCGATGTGGATCATCTTGGTTCCCGTGTCAGCTTGTTGGTTACCATTGGTCAGTGCCACTGAGAAAAATTCAGCCGTTGAATTATCTCCTTTTAAGATAACACTTGGGTATTTCCAAGTGATCGCTGAACCTGTTTCAGATTGAGTCCACGACATTTTAGCGTTCTCACCTTCACAAAGGGCACGCTTAGTGACGAAGTTAAGAATTCCGCCTTCGCTATCACCGCCAGAGAACCAGTTTTGTACCGTGGAATATTTCACTTCGGCATCTTTATGAATGATAACTTCAACAACGGCAGCATGAAGCTGATAGCTATCACGTACAGGTGCTGAACACCCTTCGATGTAACTGACGTAACTTCCTTCATCCGCAATTAAAATCGTACGTTCAAATTGGCCTGTTTGTGCCGCATTAATACGAAAATAGGTGGATAATTCCATAGGGCAGCGAACACCTTTAGGAATATAAACAAAGGTACCATCAGAAGCGACCGCCGCATTAAGTGCTGCAAAATAGTTATCGTGGCTAGAAACAACTGTACCTAAATATTGGCGTACTAATTCGGGATATTCTTGAATCGCTTCACCGAAGGAGCAGAAAATAACACCATGTTTAGCTAGCTCTTCACGATAAGTGGTAGAAACCGATACTGAGTCAAAAATGGCATCTACAGCCACTGACTGCCCTTCTCTTACTGGCACGCCTAACTGATTAAATGCGTCTTCAACTTCTTTAGTTAAATAATCTTGGGTTTCTTGTGTTGAGACTGCTTCATTGTTACCACTAGCACAACTGCCATTGGCACAACAAGCACCGCAAGATGGCGCTGAATAATAACTATAATCTTGATAATTCAGCGATGGATAATCTGCTTTTAGCCAATGAGGCTCTTCCATCTCTAGCCAATGACGATAAGCATCAAGACGAAACTCTAGCATCCACTCTGGCTCATTTCTTTTAGCTGAAATAGCTCGCACAACCGCTTCATTCAACCCTTTATCTAACGTATCGGTTGAGATATCGGTATAGAACCCTTCTTTATAGTGATGATCACTGAGCCAGCCTTGAACTTCATCACCAATTTCAACATTGCTCTGAGACATAATCTGACTTCACTATGTTATACCCCAAAGCTCTCACCACATCCGCAGACGTTCTGAGCTTTAGGATTATTAAATTTAAACATCTGATTAAGTCCTTCACGGACATAATCAACAACTAAACCATCAATGAATGGCATGGCTTTTAATGCAACAAATAACTTGGCGCCATTATGTTCATAGACAAGATCGTCCTCTGAGGGGCCTGCAGCAAGCTCAATAACATAACCATAGCCCGTACAACCTGATGGCTTAATACTTAAGGAAAGTCCCTGACTTTCAGGGTTTTTCTCCACTAATTGGCAAATATGTTTCGCTGCACTATCAGTCAGCACAATGCCTTGCCAAGCAGTATCATTTAGAGAAAAAGTTTCAACATTGTTTGTCATTACTGACCTCATTTCGAAAGGAGATTAATATCTTTCCTGACTCTAATGGTAATGATAACCCTTATCACTTCAACCCTGTCTTTTGAAAGGATATTATAAAATCGTTTAAAAATTGCTCTTTTTTTGCTTTTTAATTGTTAAATATAGCGCTTAATAAATTGAAATGTAACAATTTTTATCTTTTTTCATTACAAAAATAAAACTTTTTTAAATTCCTTTATTTCGCACAATACGCATAAAAGTTGCAAAGCAAATACATTTTATACCTTTGTCACTGAAATGTAGAGAAAAAGCATAAAAAATCAACAATTGATAATCGCAAAATATTTTCTTTTTATGCTTATACTGATAGGTAAGATAGCACCACTTTTGTGATAACTTCTTATTGTATTGTGTGCTTTTATGACTTATTGATTGATACTAATTGAGTTCACATACCTATTAGTGCAATCAATAACTTCTTGATTATTATTACTTTTATTTTCAGCAATAAATTGTAATTGCCATACACGATTTGTGTTAGTATCCGCAATTAATACCCCTTCATAGCTCACTTTCTGATTAGACAACTTTCCTTCAAAGAAAATTTGTCGAGCTGGCATTTCTGACACTGTGAAAGGCTTTATTGTTGTTGAAGTTTCTTTCATGCCATCAATAGTGGAAATATTATCAACGATACCCTGTGCTCCAGTATCAATATCATAACTCATCATATCGTCAAGTTTAAAATAAACTAAACGAACTTCTGATAACTGGCATACTGGTTTGGCTTGATAAACTAACATCTGTGATGTGACATCTTGGACATGATCAGGTAATAATTGAAAATAGTGTTCTGTATCATCTCTATTTAATGAGAATGAAGTTGGATACGCGATATTAAACCCCGACATAGTACGTACAGGATAATTTATTATCTCTTCACTCTTATTGTGAGTTGATTCGTTATCACATGCTGTAAGTAATAAACTACCGATTAAAATAAAAACGCTTTTATAATTTAGAATGGTTGATGTCATTTTTTCTTACTATTAATAATAATGAAGATAATAATTATCATTAAAATTTAAACTTAAATAAAGATAATTTTTTCACATTACCTAATTTCAATAAATAAAAAACGCCTAAAGTGAAATAATAACCTTAGGCGTCTATTATTAATTAACGAATTAAACAATAACCGCAGTTGTTAAACGTGAAATACAGACTTTACGGTCAGCGTCATCAAAAATTTCTATTGACCATACTTGATGTGTACGACCTAAATGAATAGGTTTACAGACACCTTTTACAACCCCTTCTTTTACTGCTCGCATATGGTTGGCATTGATTTCTAAACCCACCACTTTTTGTTCACCTTCTGTGCATAAATAGCCAGCAATTGACCCTAAGGTTTCAGCTAATACCACAGAGGCGCCACCATGTAATAAACCAAAAGGCTGTTTAGTACGCTGATCTACTGGCATGGTGCCTTCAAGATAGTCCTCACCCAGTGCGGTGAGTTCTATACCAAGGTGCCCCACCATATTATTTGGGCTAATATGATTAAGTTGTCCTAATGTTGTTTTTCGTTTCCATATCATTGCATAATCTCCAAAAGCGCCTGTAGTGGATGTTTTAACTCAATATTATCAATACGTTTTACTTGGCTACGACAAGAATATCCGGTACTCAAGCAACGTGCTGTAGGGAGTGTTTTCAATGCATTTCCCCATGACAGTTGATAAATTCCCAATGAATTTTTATAGTTATTCACTTCATGCCCATAAGTGCCCGCCATACCACAGCACCCCGTAGTTACCACTTCAAGTGGTTGACCATAACGTTGGAATATCGCTTGCCACTGTTGCATACTTTGCGGTAATGCCGTTGACTCAGTACAATGACTAAAAAGATACCATTTTTCAGCATCTTCGCAGATCTCAATCGGCTCACTCACTAACTGATTTAGCCACTCATGAACCAGTTGAACCTTAAAGTTACCGCGTTTATCCCCTAATATCTCCCGATATTCATCGCGGTAGCAAAGAACTAAAGCGGGGTCGACTCCTACCATTGGAATGGACAACTGTGCAACTCGATTAAGCATCGTTGCTGTTTTTTGTGCAGTTTTACTAAATTGCTGTAAAAAGCCCTTAATATGCTGTGCTTTTCCGTTAGGTGAAAAAGGCAATAGCACAGGTTTAAAACCAATTTTTTCAATCAACTTAATAAAGTCAGCAACCACTTTAGCATCGTAATAACTGGTAAATGGATCTTGTACCACGATAACATAATGGCTTCGTTGCTTTTCTGATAACTGCTCTAACTCTTCCAAGGTCATCGTTAACGCGCTATGTCCAGCTAACTGCTGCTTTAATGTCGGAGATGACAATAGAGGCAGATCTACCATACCAATAGTACGTTTACTCAACGATTGCACCAATGGTTGCTTAATAAAGAAATTAAACAGACTTGGTACTTTTGCCATTAACGGTGTGGTGAGTTCGACATTTGCCACAATATGATCTTTTAGCGGACGTAGATAGCGTTGATGATATAACTGAGTAAATTTGGCTCTAAATGATGGCACGTCAATTTTAATCGGGCATTGTGTAGAGCACGCTTTACAGGCTAAACAACCATTCATTGCTATTTTTACCTCATGAGAGAAATCATATTCTCCACGTTTAGCTTTCCATGTATTGCGTGTTTTTTCAATCAATCCCCGTAAGCTAGGTTTGTTATTTGTAAGACTTGTTTCTAACTGCTGAGGGCTTACTCCTTGCTCTGTAAGTAGACGTAACCACTCTCTGACTAATGTCGCTCTGCCTTTAGGTGAATGAATACGTTGTCCAGTTATTTTCATAGAAGGACACATTGGGCTTTTAACATCAAAGTTAAAACATAATCCATTACCATTACACTCTAATGCACCGCGAAAATCTTCGCGAACCGATACAGGAATGGTGCGATCAAATGTGCCACGTTTAATAGCATCGACCTGTTTCATTGGCGCCTCAACCTCAAGAGGAGGACATATTTTCCCTGGGTTAAGTCTATTTCGAGGATCGAACACCGTTTTTATTTGACGTAATTCGTGATAAAGGGTTTCGCCAAAGAATTCTGGACTATATTGCGCTCTAAAGCCTTTTCCATGCTCCCCCCATAGTAAGCCACCATATTTCGCCGTTAATGCAACAATCTCATCAGAAATGGTTTTCATGAGTTGTTCTTGTTGCGGGTCACACATATCTAAAGCAGGTCTCACATGCAATACACCAGCATCAACATGACCAAACATACCGTAATTGAGCTGATAACTATCAAGTAATGCCCTAAATTCAGTAATATAATCCGCTAAATGCTCTGGTGGCACACAGGTATCTTCAACAAAAGGAATGGGTTTAGCATGCCCTTTAGCATTACCTAATAGCCCTACTGCTTTTTTACGCATGGCATAAATACGGTTAATATCGGCGAGGTTATCACAAACCTGATAACCGATAACGCCCCCTTCGCCATTATTCATCAGCTTATCTAAGCGCTGACATAAATCCTCCACTTGTGAGGCAATCAGTGTTTTATCATCACCGGCAAACTCAACAATATTTAGCCCTTGCATATCTTTATCGGGCACATCCGTAATCAATGCATTAACGGAATGCCAGACAATATCTTCTCGAGCAAGGTTTAATACTTTAGAGTCAACAGTTTCAACAGAAAGCGCCTTTGCTTTTACTAAAAACGGCGCGTTACGCAATGCGGAATCAAATGAGTCATACTTCACATTCACTAAACTGCGCTGCTTTGGAATGGGGGTAATATCGAGTGTTGCCTCGGTAATAAAGGCCAAAGTCCCTTCTGAGCCGGTTAGAATACGCGTAAGATCAAAATGCTTCATGTCATCGCTAAACACATGGCGTAAATCATAGCCCGTTAAAAAGCGATTCAATTTAGGAAATTTTTCGAGAATAAGCTGACGTTGTGCTTTGCAACGGGATAATACCGTTTGATATATCCGACCAACAGCAGAATCTTCTTTCGCAATAGTTTCAGCTAAAGCGCTGTCCATCGCGCGAGTTTCAAGCAATTCTCCGCCTAGTAAAACGGCTCTGACGCCTAATACATGATCGGAGGTTTTGCCATATACCATAGAGCCTTGCCCTGAAGCATCGGTATTGATCATTCCCCCTAATGTCGCACGATTACTGGTAGACAGTTCTGGCGCAAAAAAGAAACCATAGGGTTTTAAAAACAGATTAAGTTCATCTTTTATCACACCGGCTTCTACCTTTACCCATCGCTGTTCTGGGTTTATCTCAATAATACGTTTCATATAACGAGATAAATCCACCACGATACCCTCGGTTAACGCTTGACCATTAGTGCCGGTTCCGCCACCTCTTGGTGTCAGAGAGAGGGAATGAAAACGAGGTTCATCCACTAAACGTGCTACAATAGTCACATCCGCTGTAGAACGAGGAAAAATAACCGCCTGTGGTAGCAACTGATAAATACTGTTATCTGTTGCCATAGTGAGTCTATCGGCATAAGTGCTCGATATATCACCTGTAAAACCATTTTGTCGGAGTGTATTTAAAAATTCGGTTGTGAGTTCACTGACTTGCGGTGCTTGCGATATACGTGGGATCATTTGTTATAGCTCTTTAATCTAATTTATCCACATTGCTTTATTAAAACTATCTCAATGTATGCCAAGAGGTGCAATAATTTGAATTTGCACTTTCAGACCGATACCTGTTCACCTTATCATACAATTCTGGCAAATTGCGTAGTGACATAAACAACATGATATTTGCCATGTTTATTCATCTGCTTTTAGCATTTTATTCGTGTAGGGATTTAAAATCATGGAAAAACCGCAGATCCATACAGATATACCCAAAATTTTATTCACCGTTCTTTTTATTTCTTTTTTTATTATCGGTAGTTTTTGGATCCTGAATCCTTTTATCGTTGGTTTTATTTGGGCTGGCATGATAGTGGTTGCCACTTGGCCTTTACTCATTATTTTAGAAAAACGAGTAAAATATCGCTGGCTATCAACCATGATCATGATGATTTTAATATTACTGATTTTCGTCATTCCGATTATTTTGTTAATTAGTAGTGTTATTGACAACAGTGCTCCATTGATTGAACTAGCAAAATCACCTTCAGATATTCAACCACCACAACTGCTATGGTTGAAAGAGATCCCCATGGTTGGTAATACGCTCTATGAAACTTGGCACTCTATTCTCGTTTCTGGTGGTAATGCCTTAATGGCGAAGATCCAACCCTATATTGGACAAGCAGCAAATTGGTTCTTTGCACAAGCCTTAAATATTGGCCGTTTTGCGCTTCACTTAGTTGTCATGTTACTTTTTTCAGGATTACTCTTTTTACAAGGTGAAAATGTTGTTGCTTGGTTACGCCATTTTGCTGTGCGTCTTGCCGGACAACGGGGTGATGCAGCCATTTTATTAGCCTCCATGTCAATTCGCGCAGTGGCGCTGGGTGTGGTGTTAACTGCGCTGATCCAAGCCGTTATTGGTGGCATTGGCTTAGGTATTTCGGGTGTGCCTTATGCCACAGTGTTAACGGTATTGATGTTTATTTGCTGCCTTGCGCAATTAGGACCTTTGTTCGTTCTGGTTCCTTCTATTCTATGGCTATTTTGGACCGGTGATACTACATGGGGTATCGTCATGATCATTTGGGGTGGGATTGTGGCGACGATGGATGGTGTACTACGTCCATTCCTCATCAAAATGGGAGCTGACCTACCTATGGTACTGATTTTGACCGGTGTTATCGGTGGTATTTTAACACTCGGTATGATTGGTCTGTTTATTGGCCCTGTTGTATTAGCCGTAGCACACAGTTTATTGAATGCGTGGATCAATGAAGTTCCTAAACCCGATCCAGATTTAACAGAAACTGTAGAATTTATGAATAAAAACTTTATAGAAAAAGAGTAAATAATATAAAAGCATGTAAGTATCAACACTTACATGCTTTATAAGTATTACTTAAAACTTTAATAAAGATTATCAATTTATGAATATTTTATTATTTTTATATCTTGAAATTTACAATTTGAAACAATTCTTATTTTTTTAAACCTGTTTGCTACCAGCGAGTTATATTCACTTCTTTATATCCTAATATTTTTTTGATTGAGATAATTCTTAGAGAATAATTAACTCATTTCTCTTAATATAAATCTCATCGAAACGAATGTTTCATTTAATTAATGGTTTTGCCTATTTTATTAATAGATTAAAAGGCGAGACCAAAGTATATAAAATATTGCTGTGTGTAGTCTTTGCCTGTCAGCCCATGATAGGCTTTTTTTTTATCTATTATTTATAAATAGTATAAAAAAAGCTCACATTATTTTGTGAGCTTTTAATTATTCAATAATAATATAATTATTGTTGTGCTAATTTCACCCAGGTTTTAATAACGGTATCTGGGTTTAAAGATAAGCTATCAATACCCTCTTCCATTAACCACTGTGCAAAATCTTCATGGTCAGAAGGGCCCTGTCCGCAGATCCCGACGTATTTACCTTGACGTTTCGCTGATTGAATTGCCATAGATAATAGCGCTTTTACCGCATCATTACGTTCATCAAACAGTGATGAGACGACACCAGAATCACGATCTAAGCCCAATGTTAGCTGAGTCATATCATTAGAGCCGATAGAGAAACCATCAAAATGAGCCAAGAATTGATCGGCTAATAAAGCATTGGATGGAATTTCACACATCATAATCACTTTTAAGCCATTCTCACCACGTTTTAAACCATTACGTGCTAACTCATCTATCACTTCTTCTGCTTGGCGCACCGTACGTACAAATGGGATCATCACTTCCACGTTAGTTAATCCCATCTCATTACGCACACGTTTCACTGCTTCACACTCGAGTGCAAAACAACGACGGAAATCATCCGATACGTAACGACCCGCACCACGGAAACCTAACATAGGGTTTTCTTCATCAGGCTCATAGCGATCGCCACCGACTAAGTTTGCATACTCATTTGATTTAAAATCAGACAAGCGAACAATGACACGTTTTGGCCAGAATGCTGCAGCGAGTGTTGCGATACCTTCGGTTAATTTACCAATATAATATTCAACAGGTGATGCATAACCCGCCATCATTTCATCAATTTCAGCTTTTAGTGCATCTGTTTGATCTTCGTATTCGAGTAAAGCGCGAGGATGCACACCAATCATACGGTTGATAATAAACTCTAAACGCGCAAGGCCTACCCCATCATTTGGTAACCCAGCAAAGTCAAAGGCACGATCAGGATTACCGACGTTCATCATGATTTTTAAGCCAAGTTCTGGCATGTTATCGATTGCGGAGCTTTGAATAGAAAAATCGAGTTTCCCATCATAAACAAATCCGGTATCCCCTTCAGCACAAGAGACGGTGACCACTTGCCCTTCGCTAATACACTCCGTCGCATCGCCACAACCTACTACTGCTGGAATACCTAATTCACGAGCAATAATTGCCGCATGACAGGTTCTTCCACCACGATTAGTCACAATCGCAGAGGCTTTTTTCATGATAGGCTCCCAATCAGGATCTGTCATATCGGTGACCAGCACATCACCCGCCTCTATTCTATCCATCTCACTTAAGTTATGGATAACCTTAACCGTACCACTACCAATACGATGACCAATGGCACGACCTTCTACAATCACAGTGCCTGTTTCATTTAACTGATAGCGTTCCATGACTTGTTGGTTAGAACGAACTGTTTCTGGACGCGCTTGAACAATATATAGACGACCATTATGACCATCTTTAGCCCACTCGATATCCATTGGACGTCCATAATGTTGTTCAATCAATACCGCTTGTTTTGCTAGCTCTTGCACTTCATCATCAGTTAAAGAGAAACGATTGCGCAATGCTTCTGGCGTATCTTCAATACGGACTTGTTTACCATGCTCAATGCTATCGGCATAAACCATTTGGATCTTTTTAGACCCTAGGTTACGGCGCACAATTGCCGGTAAACCTTTCGCCAAAGTTGGTTTATGAACATAGAATTCATCTGGGTTAACCGCCCCCTGAACCACCATTTCCCCTAAACCATAAGCGGAGGTAATAAAGACTACTTGATCAAAGCCTGATTCAGTATCAATAGTAAACATCACCCCTGATGAGGCTAAATCAGAGCGAACCATACGTTGGACACCTGCAGATAAAGCAACACCGCGGTGATCGTAGCCTTGGTGAACACGATAAGAAATTGCGCGATCATTAAACAGTGAAGCAAACACATGTTTAATCGCAACTAAAATTGCATCGATACCTTGAACGTTTAAAAATGTCTCTTGTTGGCCGGCAAAAGAAGCATCAGGCATATCTTCAGCGGTTGCTGATGATCGTACTGCAAATGAGGCTTCAGATTCACCTTCACTTAAGGTCTGATAAGCATCACGAATATCTTTCTCAAACTGAGGGGTAAAAGGTGTATCAATCACCCATTGGCGAATTTGGTTACCCGCTTGTGCTAATTGATTAACATCATCAACATCAATACTATCAAGTAGCTCATAAATACGCTGATTAATACCACTTTGTTCCAGAAAATCATTAAACGCTTGCGCTGTGGTGGCAAATCCATTAGGAACAGACACACCCAGTTCCGCAAGATTAGTGATCATTTCACCGAGGGAAGCATTTTTCCCACCAACACGATCAACGTCATTCATACCCAATTGGTTATACCAAAGTACATTGCACGGGGTGAGGCTATTGCTGGACATTGAGAACAATCCTTTTTTAAACAAATGAGAGAGAGAAAAAAAAGAAAAACCCGCTGTCAAAACGACAACATAAATAAGCGTATCACAATGTTATGGAGAATATAGAAAGGTGAATCGATCAACCAGAAAACTTTATTTTTTTATCCTTTATAATCACTAAAAATACTATAGATAATATTGTCTGAATTGCTAATTCAGCTAAAAAAAAGGTGAGAGGAATGATATTAAGTTTGAATTCAATTAACTGTGATAATAATGAACTTGTTGATAGAACTGTTTTTTTTATCTCTGACGGCACCGCTATTACCGCAGAAGTCTTAGGCCATGCGGTACTCTCACAATTCCCATTAAAAATGAAAAGCTATACCTTACCTTTTGTATCTTCTGTAGAAAGAGCAGAAGAAATAAAAAATAAGATTAATGAAATTTATAAAAAAAGTGGCGCCAAGCCTCTGGTTTTCTACTCTATTATTAGTCCTGACGTAAAACGAATAATAAATAGTAGTGAAGGATTCTGTCAGGATATTGTGCAGTCATTAGTTCTCCCCTTAGAAAAAGAAATTGGCGTTCAAGCGCTACCTCAATTAAATAAAACGCACGGTTTAACGGAAAAAAATCTCAGCAAATATGATGCTCGAATTGCTGCTATTGAATACACTTTATCTCATGATGATGGGATCTCTTTACGCAATCTCGACCAGGCGCAAGTGATCTTAATCGGTGTCTCACGCTGCGGTAAAACTCCTACCAGTTTATATTTAGCGATGCAATTTGGCATTCAAGCGGCTAATTACCCTTTTACTGCTGATGATATGGATTTTTTAAAATTGCCTCCAGAATTAAAAGAGTATCAACATAAATTGTTTGGCTTAACCATTGCCCCAGAACGCCTTGCAGCTATCCGTAGCGAACGTCGTGAAAACAGTCGTTATGCATCTATTCGTCAATGTCGTATTGAATTAGCGGAAGTTGAAGCGCTATTTAGGAAAAATAACATTCCTTACCTAAATACGACAAACTACTCTGTTGAAGAAATTTCCACTAAGGTAATTGATTCTATGGGATTAGCCAGAAGAATGTTCTAGAGACAGTAAGTCATTTTTTATTTATTTTTCACCAATAACAGTGTTGAAATTAGCTGAATTTCGTTTATTGTGATCTTAATCACTGGGTAGACTTACCCTGTATTTTTATTGAGATAAATTATGTTAAAAACAGACGAATTACGGACAAAGGCTTTAGCCAGCCTAGTAACGCCGGAAACGTTAGCTAATGAGTTACCCATCTCACAAGAGATTATCAGTAATATCACTTCTGCCCGTCAACGCATTGAAGCTATTCTCACTGGTGAAGATAAACGACTATTAGTTATTATTGGCCCTTGCTCTATACATGATCCCAAGGCGGCTAAAGAGTACGCAACAAAACTAAATCAACAAAAAGCGCGTTTTCATGACCGTCTAGAAATCGTGATGAGAACCTATTTTGAAAAACCGCGTACCGTTATTGGTTGGAAAGGCCTTATTTCTGATCCTTTCCTTGATAACTCTTGTAATGTTAATGAAGGCATTCGTATTGCAAGGAAACTGCTAATTGAGATCAACGCATTAGGACTCCCCACAGCCACTGAATTTCTTGATATGGTCACGGGGCAATATATTGCAGATTTAATCAGTTGGGGGGCTATCGGGGCAAGAACAACAGAGAGTCAAGTTCACCGTGAAATGGCCTCCGCCCTCTCTTGCCCTGTGGGATTTAAAAATGGCACTGACGGTAATATACGCATTGCGATAGATGCCATTCGTGCCGCTCGTGCCAGTCACACCTTTTTATCACCTGATAAAACGGGACGTATGACAATTTACCAAACCAGCGGAAATCCCTACGGTCATATTATTATGCGTGGCGGTAAAAAGCCTAATTATCATGCCAGTGATGTAGCAGATGCTGTTGATGCACTGAAACAACTTGATTTACCTGAACACTTGGTCATCGATTTTAGCCATGGTAATTGTGAAAAAATTCATCGTCGCCAACTTGAAGTTGCACGCAATGTCGCTCAACAAATTACGGATGGTTCACAAGCTATTGTTGGTGTTATGGCAGAAAGCTTTTTACAAGAGGGATCACAGAAAGTCACAGCAGATAAGGTGCTGACCTATGGACAATCGATCACTGATCCTTGTCTCAGTTGGGAAGATACCGAACAATTACTGGAATTATTAGCTCAAGCGGTTGAAAGTCGATTTAAATAATATCGCCAAAAAGGAGAGTGTTACCTCTCCTTTTTAACTTACACAAAAAGTCGTTATCCATCTTCATTAAGCCTTATCTTCTTCCACAGCTAATCAACTGTATGATTTTTATTCTAACACCCTATTTTTGTTGTTCTTTTGTTACTAATCATCTTAAATTTAGGCGTTTACGTTAAAAAAAGCTTGTCTAAAATATTCTGATAACGATAATGATTATCATAATCATAACCTCTATCAGTATTGCTATTGAAATGAATAAAAATGTTCATAATTTAAACGATTCATCGATAACACGTGAAACAAGCTCCCCAGTCATTCAATCTATAAATAGCATAGAATTACTGGGTAAATCGGGCGTGGTTTATATTCAACATAACGGAGAGTTGTATCAGTTACGCCAAACAAAAACAGGAAAACTTATCCTAACAAAATAATTATTTAATCCCTTTTCGCAAGCCACCTATTTTGCTAGGCAGCCAGCTAATTCACTCCATATACAAGGACTTTTATGGATATTAATGGTATGTCTATGCTGAAAAGAAATTTCAAATACTCCACATTAGCTACAGCAATTTGTCTGTTATACGCGCCGACTACTTTTGCTCATATTGAAAAAGTAGAGACAGATACATTGACTGTTATTGGGCAACAAGACAATCAAATAACGGATTTTCAATCTGTCGTCGATACCCGTTCAGCACAAGCTCAAACCGCATCTACCACGGGGCAATTGTTAAAACAAATCCCGGGGATCACCGTATCAGGGACGGGGATCGCCAATGGTGGCAATATTATGATGCGTGGTTACGATCAAAGAGGTGTCAAAATCTTTGTGGATGGTATTCATCAACCTATTGATAATACTATGAACAAGCTTGGTGGCCTTTTTATTGACCCCCCGCTTATTTCGCGCGTTAAAGTTAAACATGGTGGCTCTTCGGTTAAACATGGAAGTGGTGCGCTAGGTGGCGTTGTTTCGTTCTCAACTCTCCATCCAAATGAATTATTAGACGCCAATAAAAACCTTGGTGCTAAATTATTTAGCTCATTCTCCTCAGCGGATAAACATTTTTCTTATGGTGGTGTGATCGCAGGTAGACATCAGTTAGTTGAAGGGTTATTGGCTTATAGCCAAAGAGAGCGTGGCCCGATACGTATTGCTGATGACTCAATATTAAATAACCACGAACGTATCAAAAATTATTTTGCAAAAGCCTATATTTACCCTACAGAGGAACAAACCGTTATTTTTTCTGCCCGTCAATATAATAATGCAGGAGAGCAAAGAGAAGTTTTAAATCGAATGGGGGGATATGGAAAAAGAGACAGTAACAATATGTATCGAGCCACCAAACAAAATGATATCTCACTCACCTATCATTTAAATCCAAATAATTATGATTGGCTCGATCTGACCACTCAACTTTATTATTCTCAGTTTAAAATTGCGCATACGTTTCTGACGGATACACGCAAAGAAATATATCCAGACATAGAAAGTGTGCTAGGTAATTCTGAAAAACGTACCCAATATACCTATGGTATGAAAGTAGAAAACGCCTTTAATTTAAATTACTTTCAAGATAGGTTGACTCAATCTGTGATTATCGGCATTGATGCTGAAAAACAGAAGATGGTATCGAATAATAAGGCTAAAAATTTCCCTTTATCACATATGGATAATGCCTCAGGTTGGGTTCATAACACGTTAAGTACCCCACTATTTCCCATTACTTTAATTGCGGGTCTTCGTTACAACTATTATCAAAATGTCCCTGATAACAGTAAAACTTTAGATTACTACAAAGACTTAAATAAAAAAGGAGACATGACCTCCGCCGACAAATATCAAGAAACATATCAAAATATTTCTAAAAATATTGCGTTACGTCTCACACTGACCAAATGGTTACAGATCTATTCTTCTTATTCTGTTGCCTTTAGGGCGCCGACTTTAAGCGAAATGTATAACGACTCAGTACATTTCACTATAATTTCCCCTTTTAATAAGAAAAGCTATGATGCTCGTTGGGTTCCAAATTCCACATTAGAACCAGAGACGAATAGAACATGGGAACATGGTATCAATTTACAAAAAAATGCGTTGCTTTTTACCAATGACCAGCTAAACATTAAAGCTTCATATTACAGCACTGAATCGATTGACCACATTACTTATCAACAGTGGTATCATAGTCGTAAGCCTATCCAATTAAAAAATAGTCATATTGCGTTATCTCCCATTAAAGATGCTCGTGAAACTACATTATTTCAATCAGTTAACTTGCCTAAAGCGCTTATTCACGGCTTTGATTTAAGATTGCTATATTCTCATCCATACATCGCTATGGGGGTAAATTACAATCAAACTAAAACCTTGGAACTGTCGTCTCTAGAGACTATTTCAATGGTGCGTCCTGAAACATTAACCGCTTTTATAAATGTACCCATTATCAAAACACCATTTTCTGTTGCTTGGTCAGGAAAGTTTGCCGGTCCAACGGCCAAAAAAGGCACACATAAATACCCTGGTTCAGAGGAAGTGACTACTCGATTAAAAGAAGATCTTCAGCAATACCCCGGCTATGGTGTGCATAGTTTTGCAGTCAACTATCAATCCAATAATAAAGATATACAAGCCTCATTGGTACTCGATAATGCATTCAACAAATTGTATTACTCAACGGTAGGCGTACCTCAAGAAGCTAGAAATATCAAAATGTCTGTCAGTTATCGCTGGTAAACAATAAAAAGAGCAATGATTTTTATCATAACGGGCTGTTGAGTTTAGCAGCCCATTTTAATAACGGAGATCGACCTGTATGTCTCAATCATCGCGATGCATAAAGGTGAGTGTTTTAGTTGTTGCAACAGCGATTAGCAGTGCATTCGCTGAAAATAAAAATCAAATCTATGGAGAAAAAAATAGCGGGGAGAGAAACACACAAATAATAACGGTTTATGCAACAGGTAACGAGCGAGATAGCTTTACATTACCTATGATGTCGACCGTCATAAAAAATAACAGTGCTTTGACAGAAACGGCTGGAAGTGCCACTGAATTGTTGCGTCATATACCAGGCATTTCAATATCAGGAGCTGGCCGCACAAACGGTGAAACTATCAGTATGCGTGGCTACAGTAGTAACGGTGTTTTGACACTAGTAGATGGCATACGCCAAGGTACTGATACAGGTCATATTGACAGTATTTTTGTCGATCCTCTACTCATTAAACAAGTTGAAGTGGTTCGTGGCCCTTCAGCACTTTTATATGGTAGTGGTGCCCTCGGTGGGGTTGTGGCATATGATACCGTTGATGCCAGCGACTTGCTTGCAAAAAATGAACATGGTGGTGTGCGTGTTACCGCCCTTGGTAATACGGCACAACAGAGTCAAGGATTTGGCATTACCGCTTTTGGTCAACAAGACAATTTCGATGGATTACTCGCCCTCTCCGCTCGTGATAAAGGTACAACTCGCTATGGAGGCGGTTATCGTGCGCAAAACGATGAAACAATCATTAACTTATTATCTAAAGGACGTTGGTTTATTGATGATAGCAATACGTTAAGTGGCCAATTACGCTATTATCATAACAACGCACAACAGCCTAAGGATCCACAACTCGCCAATAACCCAACACCGGCTAATGTAGCGACAAATCGTACTACAACACAAAAAGATGCACAGTTAACCTATCAATATCATCCTAGTGATATGTCATGGATTAACCTAAAAACACAAGCCTATTACAGCGAAGTAGATATTAATGCGAAAACACAACAAAAAGGATTTGAAGGTAGAGAGCAAAAAACCTATGGCATTAAACTTGAAAATCGCACTCAATTAACCACCTACCCCTTTGCTGCTCACGCTTTAACTTATGGCGGTGAGATCTATAAGCAAAAGCAATCACCCAGTGCAAATGCCGAAAGCTTCCCTAAAGCAGATATTCGTTTTATGTCAGGCTGGTTACAAGATGAAATGACTTTACGTGATGTACCCATTTCATTCATCGTCGGTACAAGGTTTGATAAATATAGCAGTCAAAATGATCGTTATGATGACATCAGCGCTGATAAATGGTCATCAAAAGGAGCCGTTAGTATTACCCCCACAGATTGGTTAATGCTTTATACCTCTTATGCTCAAGCTTTTAGAGCACCAACAATTGGCGAGATGTATAACGATGCTAAACATTTTGATGCCCCATTCCCCGGAGCACCAACCAATTACTGGCGCCCTAACCCTAATTTAAAGCCCGAAACCAATTCAACAACTGAATACGGGTTCGGTTTTCAATTCGACGACTTATTATCTAATAATGATAATCTGAAAATTAAAGCAGCCCATTTCAATACGCGTGCAAAAGATTATATTGATACAGATGTCGCTATTTTTCAGGGATATACACAATCGACGAATATTCCAAGAGCAACTATTTGGGGTTGGGATATCGAGATGAATTATCAATCGAAGTTCTTTAGTTGGGATTTGGCTTATAACCATACAAAAGGAAAAGATAATGCCAGTAATGCCTCTATTACCTCTATTGAGCCAGATACATTAACCAGTCGCCTCGATATTCCCGTACCCAATAGTGATTTTTCCGTAGGTTGGGTGGGACAATTTACTAAAAAAACAGATTTTACAAAACATGATCGCTTTAATCGCCCGACCAATCGCCAACAAGCGGGTTATGGTGTCAATGATTTCTACCTCCGTTATGAAGGTAGTGCTTCATTAACAGGGCTAACAACCTCACTGGTACTGGGTAATGCATTTGATAAAAAATACTACTCTTCTGCGGGTATTCCTCAAGAGGGGCGAAATGCAAAAGTACTGGTGAGTTATCAATGGTAATTAACAATAAAATAAACGAAACAATAGGAGTTTCCGTGACTAAACCTCTTTATGAGAGCTACCTGCAAGCAAAAAATGAAAAAAAAGCATCTTATGCGCGTGATTTAGCAACTTACCTTAATGTAAGTGAAGCTGAGCTTACTCACGCGCGTGTTGGGCACGATGCTAAACGCTTACATGGTGATGTTCGTGATATTTTAACCGCTCTCGCAACCGTAGGCGAAGTGAAAGCCATTACTCGTAATGAAATTGCGGTTCATGAACATCTTGGTGAATATACCAATGCTCGTTTTAACGATCATGCAGGATTGATCTTAAACCCTCGAGCCCTCGATTTACGCTTTTTCTTCTCTCATTGGGCAAGTATCTTTGCATTAACCGAAGAGACGGCTCGTGGCATTCGTCATAGTATTCAATTCTTTGATCTTCATGGTGATTCTCTCCATAAAGTGTATACCACTGATAATACTCATATGGATGCATGGAATACCTTAATCGATACTTATTTATCACCAGAAAATCCCGTATTAGAGATTACCCCCGCTAAACCTTTTACTGATGCACCGGTAACAACGGCATTAGCACAACAGTTAGAACAGCAATGGCGCTCGATGACTGACGTTCATCAATTCTTTAAAATCCTGCAAGAAAATAATCTCAGTCGCCAGCAAGCGTTCAAAGCGGTCAGTGATGATTTAGCTTATCAAGTAGATAATAGTGCCTTAAAAACATTATTAGCACTGGCGAAAGAAGTACAAAATGAAATTATGATTTTCGTGGGAAATCGAGGTTGTGTACAGATCTTTACCGGTAAAATTGATCGTTTAGTACCTCATCAATTTGAAAATAGTGAACAAGTATGGATTAACATTTTTAATCCTGCATTTACACTGCATTTAATTGAGAGCGAAATTGTGGAAAGCTGGATCACTCGTAAGCCAACCCAAGATGGTTTTGTCACAAGTCTTGAACTATTTGATAGCAAAGGTCAACAAATTGCTCAGCTCTATGGACAACGCACTGAGGGAACAAAAGAACAACAACAATGGCGTGAGCAACTCAACGCTCTTGCTAAAATAGCTTAATAGAAGGATAGCTCAATGAAAAAATGGCTTCTTTTGATCCTGTGTAGTTTGATGACATTCACCAGCCTCGCTAAACAACGTATTGTCACTATTGGTGGTGATATTACTGAAATTGTTTTTGCATTAGGTGCAGGCGATCAGGTCATTGCTAGAGATAGTACGAGTTTAGTACCAGAGCAAGTTAAATCATTACCCGATGTGGGTTATATGCGCATGCTCAATCCTGAAGGTATTCTTTCGGTTAAACCGACGCTGATTATTGCTAGCGAATTAGCTCGCCCTTCTTTTGCATTACGTCGTATCGAAAAAGCAGGTGTACCTGTTGAAACTATTACGGGTACACGTTCATTAGAAGCCATTAATGAAAAAATCGATGCCATTGCAACCCTCTTACAAAAAGAAACAGAGAGTCAGCAATTAAAAGAACAGCTCATTCAATCTATTAATCAAATTGCCACGACGCCTATTGATAAAAAAATTATTTATATTATGAGCCATGGTGGTGTTGCCCCTATGGCTGCCGGTCAAAATACTGCTGCGGATACTATTATCACATTGGTAGGCGGAAAAAATGCTATGCAAGGTTTTAGTAGTTATCGCCTATTGTCACAAGAAGGGGTTATTGCCAGCCAGCCTGATATTTTGTTGGTCACTAAAGAGGGAATAAAAGGTATTGGAGGTATCGAAAAACTGTGGGACTTGCCCGGCATAAAGTACACCCCCGCAGGTAAAAATAAGCGCTATATCGTTGTTGATGATATGGGTTTATTAGGCTTTACCTTATCAACCCCTAAAGTTATGCAACAAATTCGTCAAGCATTGGAGCAATAATGTCTCGTTTTCGCTCACCGTGGATGAGTATTGCCATTTTACTCATCTTATTTACCATCATTACGCTTATTTCTGTTAATAGCGGCCCGCTAGCACTCTCATTTAGTACTTTATGGGATCGCTCTTTTGATGATATAGAGTGGCAAATTTGGCTTGATATTCGTTTACCTCGAGTACTATTAGCTATTCTCGTCGGTGGTGCTTTAGCCATATCAGGCACCATCATGCAAGGACTATTTAGAAACTCACTTGCCGATCCTGGATTACTGGGTATTAGCAGTGGTGCTGCGCTAATGGTCGCTATTGTGATTATTTTACCCTTCTCTTTTTTATCCGTATTTTCTTTCTACAGTCATATTATTGCCGCCTTTATTGGCGGCTTAATAGTGGCAATGATTATTTTTTCATTGCATCAATTAAGTGATGGTAACTTAGCAAGATTGCTCCTAGCGGGAATTGCCATTAATGCACTTTGTATGTCTTTTATTGGTGTATTGAGCTATATCAGCACAGATCAGCAACTGCGCCAATTTTCGCTATGGATGATGGGCTCTTTAAGTAAAATAGACTGGAACACCTTGGCGATTGCAACTCTCGTGATTATCCCCATTAGTGCATTAGCCTGTTGGCAAGGTCATAAACTTAACCTATTACAACTCGGTGATGAAGAAGCACATTATTTAGGGTTAAATGTAAGAAAAACAAAATTTATTTTACTACTACTCAGTGCCATTTTAATCGGTTGTGCCGTCGCATTAAGTGGTGTTATTGGGTTTGTTGGTCTTGTGGTGCCCCACCTTATTCGTATGCGATTAGGCAGTAACCATATTTGGTTATTACCGGCCACCCTATTAGGGGGAGCAATACTCTTATTAGCCGCAGATACCCTGTCAAGAACCTTGGTATCCCCTGCGGAAATTCCTGTAGGACTTATTACCGGACTTCTTGGTGGACCTTATTTTCTTTGGCTTATTTTACGACAACCGGCAGGACGCATGTCATGATGGAAAATCAACACACTCCATTATTATATGGCAATAACTTGAGCTATAAAATCGGCAATAAAACTATTCTTGAGGATGTTTCTATTGCACTTAATACCGGTGAGCTTGTCACAATCATTGGTCCGAATGGTGCTGGGAAATCATCATTATTACGTTTATTGACCGGCTATACTCCCCCGACACAAGGAGAATGTTTTTTTAAAGGGAAAACTTACTCACAGTGGAATAGTCAATTATTAGCGCAAAACCGTGCTGTTATGCGACAAAACAGCCAGCTATCATTCTCTTTTTCTGTAGAAGAAGTCGTCGCTATGGGAAGAGCGCCACATGGGCAAAAACATAAACAAATCGCAATAGAAACCGCGCTATTACAAACCAATTGTTTAAAGCTCAAAACAAGAGATTACCGTCAATTATCAGGTGGAGAGCAACAAAGAGTGCAACTTGCTAGAGTGCTTGCTCAACTTTGGCAACCGACACCTGAGAATGTTGCGCTATTTCTTGATGAACCCACATCGGCACTTGACCTCTACCACCAGCAACAAAGTTTGCGTTTATTAAAGCAACTGGTCAAAACGCAAAATTTGATGGTGTGTTGTGTTCTGCACGATCTCAACCTCGCCTCCCTTTATGCTGATCGTATTTTATTACTGCATCAGGGAAAATTAGTTTGCGAAGGTACACCTCAAGATGTGCTCACCGCTGAGAATATTGAAAAATGGTATGGCGCCGAGGTCAGTATTAATACTCATCCTGAGTTATCTCAACCTCAAGTTTTTTTACGCCCATAAATAATAAAAGAGAAAGGACTGAGCCCTGTTGAATACAGAGCTCAGTCCTTAAAAGACGCTTAATAATATAATTTCTATTGGATGATTATTACCTTCACCAAATAGAGTATTACTGCAATGGTAAAGCAAAACTCACTTTTACCGTCTCCATGGGTACTTCTGTTTTTATGCTTTGAATGCTAGGAATTTGTGTTAAATAATCAGCGTGAAAACGGCGATAAGTGGCGAGATCTTTTGTCACAATGCGAATAAGTGCATCACATTCTCCCGCCATTAGATGGCATTCAACCACTTCGGGTAATACTTTTATCGCCTTTACAAATTCTTCAATAGTTTCAGCATCTTGTGCTCTGAACCAAATTCGCGCAAATAAAGATAATCCTGCATCAACTTTACTACCATCTAATACGGCAACATAACGCGTGATCACACCTGACTCTTCAAGTAAACGTACACGACGTAAACAAGGAGATGGTGAGAGTCCCACTTCTTTTGCCAGTTCGATGTTTTGAATTTTGCCATCGCGCTGTAACACTTGCAAAATATGCTTGTCTATCTTATCCAATTTTATTGACATCAAAGATTAACCTTAGTTCTATTTGTGGAATTTTATTGCCAATTAATTATTTTTGTTAGCAACAAAGCAACCCGATTTTTACGAAAATATCATATAATTTTTCAGCTAAATTGCACAGCAAAAACGATATTTTCTTCAATTGCTCAATCAGGTGAAAAAGATGGAATTTAACACTTTGTTATTCTTTGCCCTTACAGTACTGCCTTTAATTTGCACACCTGGCCCCGATATTCTTTTTATCTCCTCACAAGGATTAGCGGGAGGAATAAAATCAGCGTGGTTTGCCAATATCGGTGTCATTTCAGGTTATATCACACATGCTATTCTTAGTGCTTTGGGTCTTGCAACGATAATGGCAACCTCTCCCATTTTCTTTTATCTACTAAAGTGGCTAGGTGTGATTTATATTACCTACTTAGCAATCAAAATGCTGATATCTGCATGCCAAAAAGGCCAACTCGCACTAAATGCAGATAAAAAAACACATCTCTTTCGCAAGGGCTTTTTAACGAGTTTTCTTAATCCGAAAGGCTTACTCGTCTATCTGGCTATTTTACCAAATTTTATCAATAACCAGAATGATATCGCTATGCAATCTCTGCTTTTATCTGGGATATTTATCACTATTTGTCTATTTATCTATGGCTTTTTAGGTACGATTTTCGCTTATATTGGTTTAAAAGGCGGATTAAGTGATAAAGGACGCCGTTATAATGATGGCATTGCCGGCAGTTTACTCACCTTTGCAGCCGTTAATTTAGCCCTTAATTAGAGGGCTAGCATCACTTTATAGTGATATTTGCTCAATGCCGTGCAATATGACCATTTAACTGATGAATACGTACGCTAATGTGCTATTTACGACGTAATTTTCGACACCCTTCACCAATAATTTGCATTCCTTTTTCAGTCTGACCATTCCATTGAAAAGAAGAGTTTAAACGAAAAGCATGATTAAACTGTGAACTGGTCGAAAACATAGCACCTGGTGCAATACTCACCCCTCTTTCGAGAGCAAAATGGTACAATGTATTAGCATCAAAAGTTGGCTCGAATTCTAACCATAGGAAATAGCCTCCGACAGGAATATTCACTTTAACATCTTTAGGCAAATGCATTTGTATGGCTTGTAACATACGATAACGTCTCTGCTCTAATAATAATCTTAAGCGACGTAGATGCCCGTCATACCCCCCTTGTGATAAATAGTCAGCGATAGCTTGTTGTGTTGGCATACTCGCTGATACAGTACTCATCATTTGTAACTGCTGTATTTTAGTCGCATGTTTTCCGGCTGCGACCCACCCGACTCGAAATCCTGGCGCTAAACATTTAGAAAAAGAAGCGCAGTGCAATACGCTATTGGATTTATCAAAGCCTTTCACAGGCATTGGCGCTTTTGGACTATTATACAGTTCACCATAGACATCATCTTCAATTAAGGTTATCTGTTTTGCCGCTAAAATTTCCACTAGTCTGATTTTATTTTCATCAGGCATAGTGCCACCTAATGGATTTTGGCAATGACTCATCAACCAACACGCTTTAATGTCGTATTGTTCTACCACCTTTTCTAACTCATCTAAACAAATGCCTGTCACCGGATCGGTTTTGATAGCAATCGCTTTTAATCGTAAACGCTCTATCGCCTGTAATGCACCATAAAAAGCAGGAGATTCTATGACAACCCAATCTCCTGGCTCAGTAACAGCTTGTAAACTAAAACTTAATGATTCCATCGCACCTGCGGTGATCACAATATCGTCAGGCGATACATGAATACCTTGCAGTGCATAGCGTTGGGCTATATTACGACGTAGTTTTTCATTACCAGGAGGTAAATTAATCACTGAACTTTGAGGGGCTAAATGTCTAGCGGCAGAGGCTAATGCTCGGCTTAATTTAGGTTGTATGAATAAACTGGGATCTGGAAAGGCGGAACCGAACGGAATGATATTGGGATCTTTACAGGCTTGAAGAACATTGAATATAGAGGCGCTTATCTCAACATTTTCACTCATATGTAGCCCTTTGCTGGCAGTTACTTGAGCAAAACCGGTATTGCGATGTGCAACATAATAACCTGATTGCGGACGAGCGGTGATCCACCCTTGACTTTCTAACAGTTGATAAGATTGTAAAACGGTCATTAAACTCAAACCTGATTGTTTAACCGTATCCCGTAATGAGGGTAAACGATCGCCTGATTGCCAAATATTATCTTCAATTTGTTGGCGTATCTGTGCCGCAAGCTGTTCATATCGAGTCATATTTACCTATTCACCTTCAAACTGTTATAGTCATTTTTAAACTTATTGTCACTATTATAGTTTACTGTCATATGGTCTACTTATCCACACGATTTACCTGCTATTTACAGATCAGCGCGATTTGTATATCAAAATAATGAGGTTGTTTATGTTTGGGTTAAGTGCCTTTGATTTGGCGCGTATCCAATTTGCGTTTACCGTTTCTTTCCATATTATCTTCCCCGCAATTACTATAGGGCTAGCCAGCTTCTTAGCTGTCTTGGAAGGCTTATGGCTAAAAACTCGCAATAAGGATTATTTAGCGCTATTCCATTTTTGGTCAAAAATATTCGCTGTTAACTTTGCTATGGGCGTCGTCTCTGGTCTCGTTATGGCATATCAGTTCGGTACTAATTGGAGCTTTTTCTCCGATTTTGCCGGCTCTATCACCGGCCCTTTATTGACTTATGAAGTACTTACAGCATTCTTCTTAGAAGCTGGATTTCTAGGTGTGATGTTATTTGGCTGGAACAAAGTAGGTGAAAAATTACACTTTTTCGCCACTTGCATGGTGGCATTGGGTACATTAATGTCAACATTTTGGATTTTAGCCTCCAACAGTTGGATGCAAACACCACAGGGATTCGAAATCGTCAACAATCAAGTAGTTCCCGTTGATTGGCTAGCGGTTATTTTTAATCCTTCCTTCCCTTATCGTCTTGCTCATATGGGCGTTGCTGCATTTCTTGCTTCGGCATTCTTTATTGCCGCCTCGGCTTCATGGCATTTATTAAAAGGCAACAAGACCTCTGCAATGAAGAAGATGCTCTCGATGTCTATATGGATTATCTTAATCTTAGCGCCTATTCAAGCACTTATTGGTGATATGCATGGTTTAAATACGTTAAAACATCAACCCGCCAAAATTGCCGCGATTGAAGGGCATTGGCAAAATAATCCTGGTGAGGCTACACCGTTAATTCTATTTGGTATACCGGATATGGATGAAGAAAAAACCAAATATGCTCTTCAAATTCCTTATTTGGGTAGCCTGATATTAACTCATAGTTTAGATAAACAAGTACCAGCACTAAAAGAATTTCCTAAAGATGATAGGCCAAATTCACTGATTGTTTTTTGGTCATTTCGTATTATGGTCGGCCTTGGCATGCTGATGATTTTAGTGGGTGTATGGGGCACATGGTTACGTTACAAGAAAAAATTATATCAATCTAACCTCTTCTTGCGATTCACTTTTCTAATGGCACCTTCAGGATTAATTGCCATTTTAGCGGGTTGGTTTACTACAGAAGTAGGTCGACAACCTTGGGTTGTGTATGGGATACAACGAACACGAGATGCGGTATCTGCTCATGGTGAAATGCATATGAGCATTAGCCTACTGATTTTCTTAATCGTTTATGGATCTGTATTCGGAATTGGATATGCCTATATGTTAAAACTTATCCGCAAAGGTGCGCCGGAGGTTCAAGATGGGAATTGATTTACCCGTTATTTGGTTCATCATCATCGTATTTAGCACATTAATGTATATTGTGATGGATGGTTTCGATCTCGGCATTGGTATGCTCTATCCTTTTATAAAAGAGAGAGAAGATCGCGATTTAATGATGAATACTGTCGCCCCGGTATGGGACGGCAATGAAACATGGCTAGTTTTAGGTGGTGCAGCGCTCTTTGGTGCGTTTCCTTTAGCGTATTCAGTGATCCTTGATGCTTTAGCCATGCCTTTAACTATCATGCTAGTTGCGCTTATTTTCAGGGGCGTTGCTTTTGAATTTCGCTTTAAAGCCGATGATACTCATAAAGTTTTTTGGGATAACGCCTTTATTGTCGGCTCTCTATTAACCACCTTTATGCAAGGTATAGTCGTCGGTAGTGTTGTTCAAGGTTTACCCATCATTGACCGCACTTTTGCAGGAAGCTATTTTGATTGGCTATCACCCTTTGCCCTGTTTTGTGGCTTTGGTCTAGTCATTGCCTACTCACTGTTAGGGTGTGGCTGGCTCATTATGAAAACTCAAGGCCATTTACAACAGAGTTTGTATAAAGTGATCTTGCCATTAACGTTCGTTATGCTAGCAGTGATAGCCGTAGTCAGTTTATGGACACCATTAGCACAACCGGCGATTGCTGAACGTTGGTTTTCACTACCCAATATTTTCTTTTTCTTACCTGTACCACTGCTAGTGTTATATAGCGCTTGGTTGATTATTCGCGCAGTAAAGAAAAAAGGTCATTACTTACCTTTCTTTGCTTCTCTAGCGATTATATTTCTTGGTTTTACTGGGCTAGGGATTAGTATCTGGCCAAATATTATACCGCCGGCAATTAGTTTTATCGATGCGTCAGCACCACCGGAAAGCCAAGGTTTTATGCTCGTTGGTGCGCTATTTATCATTCCCATTATTCTCGTTTATACATTCTGGAGTTATTACGTATTCAGAGGAAAAACCAATTATGAAGAAGGCTACCACTGATCCGACCCCTGAAACAAAACCCTCATTACTGAAGAAATGGGGTTGGTTAATTACCATTTGGTTTTGTAGTGTTTTAGCGCTATTTGCCGTTTCTTCGCTATTTCGTTTTTTAATGACGGCAGCGGGAATGAAAGTAAAGTAAAAAATCAATCAGGTAATACAAAAATAAAGCGGGATAAATTCCCGCTTTATATTAGTTAAAAAAATTCCTCTTTTTAACTCGCGTTACGGTTAGTGACTCTTCCCTCATAAAAATACAAGCGCTTTAATTTGTTGATTTTTAATTTCTTTATTTACATCTTATTTGAACTATATCACGCTTCGACAAGTCAATCTTATTCATGGCTTTACTAAATTAGTGTTAATAGTGATAATGACTATCATTATTGATTGTAAATGATAATATATAACAAGTAATAAATAGCTTAGATGGGTTGGATAAACGTGAGTAATCAAGACAGCACACAACAAAAGAATATTTATCGTCCTGCACCACCTCGTTTGGTGCAAGTAAAACGTATAGTAGATATCACGCCGGGCATGCGCTCTATTACCTTTACTAGCGATGACTTGGACAATTATCCAAGTCACACAGGGGGTGCCCATTTAAAAATATTTTTACCTGTAGAAGGTCAAACTAAACCAACAATTCCAACACTCACTGACAAAGGCCCTAGTTGGCCTGAAAACCAACCAAGAGCGATAGTGCGAACTTACAGTGTGCGAGCTATTCGTCCTGAATTAAAAGAGCTTGATATTGAATTTGCGGTTCATGAAGATGCAGGTCCAGCCATTAATTTTGCTTTAAATGCCAAGGTAGGTGATTATATTGGCATTACTAATCCCGGAGGGCCTGATCCCCTATTGGCTCCCGCTTCTCATTACTATATGGCAGCCGATCCCAGCTCATTACCCGCTTTAATGGCATTAATTGAAACAATGTCACCCGATGTACAGGGTAAAGCGGTGATCCGCATAGAAAATGAATCTGATCGCCAAATTATTGATGCTCCTCAGGGACTAGAAATTGTTTGGTTAGTCGGCTCTGTTGAAACACAAACTCAGCCTCTGATTGATGAATTTATCTCTTGGTCGTTACCAAAGGAAGATGTGGCATTTTGGATCGCCGGAGAAGATAAAATTATCCGTGCACTAAGACGTTATATTCGTCGTGATAAAGGCTATGAGCGCGGACAGATTTATGCTATCCCTTATTGGCGTTTTGGCTTTAATGAAGAAGGTTATCATGCAGAGCGTCATCATGTTATGGATAATGAAGATGTAAGCTAAGCGTATTTTAGATAAAACGAGTTGGCTGTACCGGCAGCATATTAAGACCCTCATTTAATATGCTGCCTTTTTATAGGAATGATAATAGCGAAGAAATCTTTAATATTTAACTTATATAAACAATAATTCACCTAATACAACTCCTGACAAAACAAACAAAAAAACCATCAACTCATCAAAATTAAATAAATAACAGAAATAAAACCCAATTTACACAGTCAATTCAAACAAAAAAATATAAACCATTAAGCCAATCAAAAGTTTTCACTAAAATAATATTTAATTATTATTGAAACAGAACAGTAATTTAATTATTATACCGCCGCTTGACGTTACTCTTTATTATCTAGAAATAACATATTAAACTTAATTTATTTGTCTTTTTAGAGTGAAGAATTCAAAAACCAATAGCGAATAATAGACTTGTTATTTTAAATTGCTTATTTTGATTATTAGAATTTGACTGAGCAAAAAAATAATAAAGATTAACCTAAATCTATGTATTTCTACTATTGAATTAAGGATGAAAAATGAATTGGTACCTAGAGGTTATTAAAAATAATTACGCTAATTTTTCAGGTCGTGCGCGTCGAAAAGAATATTGGATGTTTATAGTGGTAAATACCATTATTTTAGCCGTGTTATATGGGATCATGTTCTCTTCTATCGACAGTTATACTGGTGAAATGAGTGGCACAGGCTTTGCTGCTTTGATTATTATCGGTATCTACTCTTTAGCAACTATTATTCCTAATATTGCAGTCACAGTGCGCCGTTTTCATGACCAAGATAGATCTGGTTGGATGGTTTTATTATCATTTATTCCTTTCGTTGGCGGACTGATCCTGTTTATTTTTATGTGTTTAGATGGTACTAGAGGTGAAAATAGATTTGGTCTTGACCCTAAAGCTTAATAGCTAATTAATTTCTATCTTAATACAGTGAGTAAACTATTTATATAATTTACTTACTGTGTTGATTCTCCTTTCTCTTACAGTCGCTTCTCTTATCCCCTATTAGCATAGGATTTTATACCTGATTATTTTAAGTAATATTATCCACATACTATTATGCTCATGTACGCCATATAGTAATTTAAATAACATGAATGTTTTTTATCGGCAGCATATTAATACTCTTATTTAATATGCTGCCTTTTTTATTGCTATGCTAAAGAAATATTTTAATCACTATATGCTGCTAATACATGCTGACATAGACTGGAACGCACACAATCTTCTTCATTAAATTTAATGACACCAACACGATCATTAGCTTGAAAACGACTTAGTGCATCAGCTAATCCTGAGTTTACATTGGCAGGTAAATCGCATTGCGTAATATCACCGTTAACAATCACTGTCACATTTTCTCCCATTCGCGTTAAAAATAATTTCATTTGATTAATGGTGACATTTTGCGCTTCATCCAATATGACAAATGCATTTTCAAAAGTACGTCCTCGCATATAGGCAAATGGGGCTATTTCAACTTTGCCGATTTCAGGCCGTAAACAATATTGTAAAAAAGAGGCACCTAAACGTTTAACTAATACATCATAGACAGGACGAAAATAAGGCGCGAATTTTTCTGCTATATCGCCAGGAAGAAAACCTAAATCTTCATCAGCTTGTAATACAGGCCGAGTAACAATAATTCGCTCTATCTCTTTATTAATAAGGGCATCAGCAGCCATTGCTGCACTTAAAAACGTTTTACCACACCCCGCTTCCCCTGTCGCAAAAACTAAATTTTGATGTTTAATAGCGTTCATATATTGGCGCTGTACTTCATTACGAGGAGAGAGTGTTCGTTGATCACGTTTCTCTCTCGCCATACCAATTGTTTCTAGATCCCCAAATCCTGGTAAAACCATAACATTATCTCGATGGGCGGCATTACGTTGCTCTTTACGTAATGTACGTTTATTTTCTCTACGTAAACGTGTTGCTGCTTTTTGTCTACTCATAATGGTATTTACCTTTGTTAGTCTCAAAAAGTCATCAGATCAATCATTGTTTGACTAGAAAATAAGGTGAGCCTCCCTCAGACTCTATTGCGCTGTAGAAAACAAAAAAGCCGGTCACAGACTTGAGCATTAAATATCAATGCACAGTTGCTACCAGCTTTGTCTTGGTGATTTAAAATTTTGATTGCTTCTGTCATTCATATTCCCCATCATGGAGTTAGAGTGAAAATTAACGAAGCTTTATGACAGTATAATGACAGAACAAAAATTTTTTCAATATTTAAGTCATTAATAACGCGATTAAGTTAACATTTTGCTAACAAAGAGCGCTATTGAGGGGAATAAAATGCGTTTTTTAAAATTACCTTTTATTTATTGGCTGCTACTCAATTGCATCCCATTTATTGGCTTTGAACTACACTCAGGCAATATAAAACCCGGTGTTTTTTTCTATTTAGGTGCTCTAACGATCATCACTTCAGGGATTTGGCTATTTTTCTGCCTTTACTTTTTTATCAAACATAATACATCCCCTAACCCTCACCAGACACCGCGCCAGTTAGTCACCACAGGTCCATATAAAATAAGTAGAAATCCTATGTATCTTGGCTTTCTCGATATTAGTATTGGGCTGTTTTTTATTTTTGGTAACTGGGGATTTTTAGGGGCTGCGCTTGCCTTCTACTTTATTACCGATCGCTATACTATTGTGCAAGAAGAGAAAATATTAAGTGAGCGGTTTCCACAAGCGTGGCGACAATATTGCCGCCACGTTCGACGCTGGATATAACAGATCTAGACTAAAGCGCTTTACAGTTATTCGCTAATCGGTAACCCGCTTTAGTTGCTTCATTTTCGGTTTTAAAATACACCGCATTTTTATCTGACATGGTTCTATAACCAGTACAGTGTGAAAAATGATAAATTTTACTATTTAGATTACCTTTGATCTGTTCATCTTGGGGGACTGTGGGCGCTTTAGGCATTTCTATTTTGTCAGTTGTAGGACGATATGTTGCAGTTAATCCTGCACCACTATTTTTATGTCCTAACTGCCACTTCATTTGTCCCGTAACAAAGGGATTATGATGCCCAACAATGTTAGCAATTCGATTATCTCGCTCTCTTTCCCACGGTGTTGGTGGGTAAGCTTTATCCCATGCCATAAAAAGCTGTTGTTGTTGACGTGACATTGAGAGGTTATAACGATCATGTAAGTAGAAATAGACACGTGCAACTTGACCTTTCACCTCATTACGAGGCTCAAAGGTGCGAGAAGCAAAATCGACCCGACTGCGACACTGGCCATATTGATAAGGCGCTTGAGATGATAATTGACCAAAGCTAAAATTACTGCGATCACCATTCACCTCTCCAATTGAAGGCGCTAGATTATGTAAATCAGCCTCAATTTTGCCAAAAATAGGATCGTTTTTAACACAGTTAGCTCGCCCACCATTTTGCCAGCATTGACGTTGATGACCAAAAACCCAAGCAGGGACGATATGTTCCCATTCAATGCGTGAAGCTCGGGTGGCTTGTGCCCTCACTTGATAACCACAACTGGCTAAATTAACACGTCCCCCTGATTTTCCTACCCACTCCCAATGACAACCACAATACAGCGTACCTTGGTTGTTTTGATTTTGATCATAATAAATGCGTTCTCTGGCTAGCTGTTTTGCTTTAGTGAAATTTTCCGGTGCCTGTGCAGATACATTTAGCGTAATAATAAATAAACCTAACGCTAAAACAATATAGTGTAATATTTTTCTCAAAGTGCTATCTACCTTATACTCTATTTTATTAAACCTAATAAGATTTATTATTAAATAACCAACTAATAATCTTATTTTTATTTGCGCTTACCATACCTTTTTTATTTATTTGAAGATATCTTTTTAATTCATTTTTTGATGGATTTACTAAAACAATACAAATGAAAAGTGCTAGAAAAAGGCGCTATTCATGTCATTGTGTAAAAACATCTTTGCTATGGTTTAAAGATTGGTATTTTAATGGAATAGATAAAATGAATGAGAATATGCTGAATTTAATGAATGAGCTCGTGGAAATAACCAAAAAGCATGCGAACAATGAAGATGTTAAAGCGCATGCTAATTTAGAGTCAGAAAATAAATTAAGAATTCAAATTATTATTTCTGGTAAAAACGAACTGGATATTACATTAAATTCGCTACAACATGCGGTATAAAGCATTTATACACTGGGACGTTTACGATATAACCACAATCCCGGTAAAGATAGCCCAATAGAAAGAGCACCCACAATAAATGAAGCTTTAAGAAAATTAGTCACTAAAGCTTCAAAAATTTCTTCGCTATAGCCTATTTGAGTTAACTTCACCACTGAGATCATCGCAACATAAGCATTGATCCCAGGAAACATAGGAATAATTGCTGCAACAGTGAAAACTTTTGGATGAGCTAGCCACCAGCGTGACCATTGAATACCTATACAACCGACTAGAATAGCGGCACAAAAGCTTGCCCACTCAATATTCATACCACTTATCATTAATACCGTACGAGAGCCATGCCCTATTGCACCTAACAACGCACAATATTTTAATGCACGTAACGGTACATTAAATACCATTGCAAACCCCACCGCAGGTATTGCCGCTAAAATCATATCTTCAATTAGCGTTAGAATAATGTTGATTATGCCCAATCTCTTAACTCCCATACTGCCATCGCTAAAATAACCCCTAAGCAGGTAGCAAGTGTCAACATCGTTGCCATCGCCCAGCGTGCGAGTCCTGTATTAACATGACCTTTAAACATATCAGCAACAGCATTAATTAAAGGAAATCCAGGAACTAATAATAGAACGCTCGCGGCCATTGATATAGTGGCAGTAACTTGAAAATAAGGGAGTTTTAGCAATAAACCTGAGACTGATGTCGCAACAAATGCCGTAATACAAAAGTTGATTAAAGGATTTACTTGACGATGAGTGAGGAGCTGACGAACCCACATTCCCATTCCTCCCCCCAAAGCAGAGACTAAAAAGCCATCCCAATCACCGCCATTCAATTTGGAAAAACATCCACAAGAAAGTGCAACCATAACAATAATTATCCAACGTGGATAACGTAGTGGTTTGATATGTTCAAAACGTTTCCTTGCTTCATCAATATCCGCGAGATGATGCTCAACTAAAATAACAATGTGCTGAACTTCGGTAACAACATGCATATTGATACCACGATCAACAATTTTTCGTGTTGAGGTTTGGCAATGACCATTAACTATTGTCGTTAATACCACCGCATTGGCTGAAATAGCCGTTTCAACTTGATGAACGCCTAAAGCCAGCCCAAGTCGCGTTGAGAGCTGTTCAACCAACATACTTTCAGCACCATGTTGTAACAACAATAGCGCCGTTTGAATACATAATTTCGTAATTTCACGCTGTTTATCTTGTGAAATGGCATATTCTTCAGCCATTATCTGATTATCCATACTACGCCTTAGTATTTATCAAAAAACGCGCCATAACCAATTGAAAGCTTATCAGTATAGTTCAATCATGACGCTATCGTCTTTCTATACTATTATGAATAATTAAAATATTTAAGGCTGAAAGTAGATCAAAGTTTTCTCTTACTATCATATGATTGTAATAAATATAAAATATAGTGATTATATTTCTCAAATAGTATTGATATTAGTCATCATATGTTGCCAAAGGAAATCAAGATCTTCCGGAATTGATTGTGAGTTAAATAACTGTTTTTTAAGTTCTTTTTCTTTTATATTACCAATATGAGAAATAAGCACAGGATAAACTACATTTTTAAAAAAATGTTTCCCGTGTATATATTGTTTTAATTGTTGATCTACTGTGCATGCATTTATTTCTTGCTTTTTATGCTTGAGTTTTTCTAATAATTGAGAAGGCTCAAGATATTGATGCCACTTTTGTAAAATTTGTTCAATTTTTACTGTATCATTGCTTGTATTAAGTTCTAATAACGATTCTTTAAATCCCAAACTTCTTAATCCTTCCCATAAAGGATTAATGATTGCCCATACCGCAGCATGATTTCGCCAATTTTCAAGCTGGGTCTCGATATCTTTCCTTAATGTTTCACATCCATTTTCTATGCTATTTTTCTTATTTTCAGGTAATGCAGACCAAATTTCATCAGGAAGAACAAGATAGTTCTCAATACAAAAACGAGGAAGGATGAATAAATTGGGTAATTGTTCTTGTTTTTCCTCAATTTTAGCATTATCCCATTCATCTCTATCGACAATACCAAGCCAATCTTGTTCTTGGGCTAAAATATCCAACACATTTTGTTTCTTGCCCGTGCTAGCAATAACCCAATACTGTTCCCAACTAGGAAACTTTTTTCTTAAAAAAGCGCCAAAAGCTAACTCATCATCACTGCCTTCAACTAATAATACTTTTTTAGTTGAGCTACCTATTTGTTGATCTTTTATTCGATTAATTGTTCCATCAATTTTCGACATTCACCGATCCTTTTAGCAAAGTAAGATCAATACGTGAACCAAAATTTTCATAGCGTTGCCAAACTTCTGTTGAGTGTGACGTTAAAATTAACTGCCCTTTCTTATTAGTCACAATATTTTCGATAGCCGCTAAGAGAGGTGCGATAACAGAAGGATGTAGATGTAGATCAGGTTCATCTATTAATACAATTCCTCCTGGTTTTAGCCAACGTTGGATTGTAAATAACATAATAAGTATTTGATGTTCGCCAGAACTTAACTCATCAAACGTATGTTGCCTTCCATTTGATAAAATAATCTGTTGACGTGTACCTGGAAGAATTTCACTATCAATTCTTTTATCTGAAAAAAAGTAATTTAAACTCTTTATCATGTTAGGGTATTCATTAGGCAGTGTCGCTTTTAAATTAAACAGTGAAGTTTCTATTTGCCCATTCCAATCATTAGTCACCGTATAAGTCGCGAGCCATGCTTGGTTAAGATCGTCTGGGTATAATGATTTTCTCGTTGCTGTTGGATTTACCCATTTACGCGCTTCTGCATCTAAATAGACAATATTAGGAATAGATAATTCTGGATCCAATTCATTATAAAGTGATTGAATACGTCTTTTCCCTAAATATTTATAGGTCTCAATCAAATTATCATTATGTTTATTTTCACTAGATGGAAAATATAATTTATTTTTCTTTTTATTATTTGAAATTTCACCTATCCACATTACATCTAAATAGTTTGTTACTACTTGGGTAAAAAAATCATCTGAACCATAAAAAAGTCCAATTTTAATCTTATCATCAGAAGAAAGATTAAAATCTTCAAAAATAATAGCGATCCCTCCCCAACGTTCTAACCATTTTCGTGTATTGCTCGCTGTAGCTAACGGTTGTTCAGTACTTAGCCAAATACCTAATGCTTCCCATAAAATAGCTATGCCCCGTAATAAAGTCGATTTACCACAACCATTATTACCGGTAAATAAAACTTGAGCTTCAATCTCATTAGACCAATCATCTTCTAACTTAATAACACCATCAGCTAATGGTCCTACAGATTGTGTGTAAATTGAACTAATTCTCATTGGAATGCCCTGAAATGTTTACTTTAATAGCTAAAATACCATCTCTTTATTCTCGCGTCTTTACCTCTTTCACACAACGATAAAATATTGTCTTTCTGTTGTTAACTTACATCATCAATATGACTATTACGCTTTCAAATTAGTATAAAAGCACCTTAGGATGCTTTTATACCTAACTTAGATTATTCATAATCCTTTATTTATATTCATTGCCCAGCAGTTTATTAGCTTGAGCATAAGCCCCATCAAGGGTTTCTTCAACAAAGATAGGTACACCGTACACCGCAGAAACAACGGGAGATAACTGCATCAGTTGCTCTTTATCATTTGTTTGTTGATTGACGGTCATGATCATTCCAGCACAATATTGACTTAATGGCATTTTCCCTGTTTTCAGCCAGCGTCTAACGGCTTTCATGCCCTCCATATCCTCTTGTTCATTTTTCTTGTTGATAGGTGGGTAAACCAATACAAAGTTTTGTTTTTGAGCAAGCACTAAGTCCATTTCAGCAATCCAGTTATTAGCATGCTCTAACGTTTCTGGGAAAACCTGCATGGTAATAATGGGAAATTGGTCAACAGACATTATTGTAAAATTGTTATTATTCAACATATTGTTATCTCTCAGTCATTATCTTCACTTTAGATTAGAATAATTATCATTTACATTCAATAAAAAGGCTCTTTATTAGTGCACTGATCGCATTAATAGACAATTTTTATCAGCAATAAATTTCTATCGACTTATATTTATTCTTTTAATATATAAAACACTATAATTATTTTATATATTCTTTATAATTATTTTATTTTTAATAAATAAGCCATTCATAAAATGACCACTTTATAAATTTGAAAATATATTTGAAGTCATTTAAAGATTATCATGACAGAATTCATTAATTTATAACTAAGAGAAAATTAATATGGTAAGTTTTTTGAGAACAAAGTCCGCTGTCTTATTATCAATAGTTATTTTTCCTATTTTCTTTTTATTATCAGGCTGTTTTTCATTCGGGTTAATGTTATCAACTAAAAATGATAATGGTTATCATCGTTCTCATTGGAAAGGCGATTCAATTACCGCACTCTCTCTAGCAAAAGATAGTAACGGTACTAGCGGATGGGTATTTATTGGTGAGCATTTTGATTATTTATTAATAAGAGGTGGAGATAACGCAGTAAATATTTTAAGAGATCCGCTTATCCACCATGATAAATTAAGCGTAGAAAATCCAGTTGAATTTATTATTGATAATCAAAAGAAGCAATTTAATGGGAAAATTAAAATAAATTATAACTGGATAACTCAAACCGATAAAGAAGCAGCACTAACTTACGGTTTTATATGTAAAAAAGATATAAACACCTGTTCACTAAAAATAGATAATTTACTTGGAACAGTTCATCAAAAAAATAAAGAACAAAAAAATGAGTATTTACTACCTTTTAACCATCCCTTTAATGTTGAATTCTACCAATACAAAGAAAATCTTATTGGTGCCAGCACACCAAGAATATTATTACCCGTTACTTTGGCGCTAGATATAGTTACATCTCCTTTACAATTGCTGATGATCCCAATACTAAGCAAGTAGTATCGATAAAATAATTGATTATCAAACACTAAATATTCTAGTTTGATTAATAAGGAGATAGTGTTACCTCTATCTCCTTTTATACCATATTATACTATGATGTTAGCCTATTTCATCGCTTATAGGATTAACGCACAACTAACACAGATTGTTTGGCGTAAGCCACAATTCCTGATGCATTAGAGCCTAATAAATGAGTTGAAATGCTAGGACGACGAGAGCCAACGACAATTAAATCCGCTTTAATTTTTTCTGCCAGCTCTAACACTTTATCTCTTGCTGAGCCAAATGCGGCAGAGAAATCAACTTGCTCTTTAGGTAAATCTACAGAATTAGCTAATTCTTGCAGTTGTTCCTGAACTCGTTCAATCGCTTTATTAGCAAAAGAGCTTAACATATCATAATGGTAGCTATAACTAATTGAAAAACGTGAAACATCAGGAATAGCATGAAACAAATGGATCTTAGCCCCTTCAAGCTTTGCAATATAAACAGCGTGTTGTAAAGCCTTTTCGGTTAATTCATCTTCTGAAATATCCACGGGCACTAGAATTGTCTTATACATAGCAACTCCTCATTATTAATTATCGTCTGTTTGTTATTTTGATTTTTTCAACCAACAGTATGATTGCTAATCCTCTTCAAGATGCCATTTATGTAATTGTCGATGAATAAAAGGGGTCACCACTAATCCAATCGATAAAATAAAAACACACTGAAGAAACAAACCATAAATCGCAATAAAAAAACGCCCTGTTGGTGTTGCAGGCGCAGGCTCTACCGGTTGACCACTTAACATTGATATTGCGTTTAATGAGGACTCCATAAAAGTATGTCCTTCAATAAAATAGAACCCTAGCACGCCCGGTAATAATCCTAAAAAAAAGAATACAGTACCTATTATATAGTAGCGTAGAATACGTAGAATAAAATGGTCGAGCCTTAAAAGTTCTTGTGTAAATTTTTCCATCCCATTGACTCTATTAATGCGCAACCCAATGAAAATAATTTAATAATGGTAAAATAGATAATTTAAAAGAAAAAAATAGGTTATGAAACCTCATAACCTATTAGCATGTGTCAATTAACGAACCACTAACACAGAAATATCTGCATAACGAACAACGCCTGCGGCCGTAGAGCCTAATAAATGTGTGCTAATGTTGGGTCTGCGAGAGCCGATAACAATTAAATCTGCTTGAATATCTTTTGCTGTCGTTAAAATTTCATCACGGGGAGAGCCAAAAGTGACAGTGTAAGCCACTTTTTCAGCAGGCAGATCCACCGAATCCACCAGCATTTGCATATCATTTTCGGCTTTTACTGTCGCTTTGTCTTTAATTTCGGGATAACCCAGTGAATAAGCATTAATAATGGCTGAAGAGATAGGAAGCACATGAATAAGATGTAAATTAGCTCCTGTTTCTTTGGCTAAATAAACAGCATGGCGTACTGCTTTACTGGTTAACTCTTCTTCTACAATATCGATAGGCACTAAAATTGTTTTATACATAATAACTCCTCTCAACTCTCCATTTGCCTTAATAGTATCGCAATAACCTCAAGATTACTGTGAGTCAATTAACTAAAACCAACCTAATATCAATTATCAATCGGCTTTAAGTATTAATGAGTTACTACAAAAAATAAACTACTCAGTTAAAATAAATCAGCGCTGTGCTGTTGGTGGGTTGCCCACATTTGGTTGCGAACCGCACGGATGGTATCAATAAGCTCTGATGCGGTTAATCCTATTGGCCCTATTCCTTGTTTTATTAATTGGTCTGCGGCTATACCATGTATCCATACGGCACTCGGCACAGCCTCTGCGATTGGCATACCTTGTGCTAAAAAACTTGCCATGACACCGGTTAATACATCACCGCTCCCTGCTGTCGATAATCCACTGTTCCCTGTTGTATTTACTGTGATATTTCCTTGAGGTGAAGCAATCACCGTTCCTTGTCCTTTCACTATGGCCCAGCAATGATATTGGCGTGTAATTTCTATTGCTGCTTGTTGACGGTTATTTTGAATATCAGCAACATCACAATGAAGTAAAGTTGCGGCCTCTTTCGGATGGGGCGTTAATACACAATTAGCGGTTAAATTCGTGTTAATGTGCGATAAGTTTAATTGAGCCAATAACACCAGCGCATCGGCATCAAAAACATAAGGTATTTTCTCGTTACGTTGTGCTAGTACTGTAGTCAGCAATTGTTCCGAATCAGGTGAGAGCCCTAAACCGCAGCCAATCGCCCATGCTGATATTTGTGGTTGCTCTAATAATGTTATGGCTGTTTGTAGCATCAGTTCGGGTGCACTATCAATAAAAGGCAGTGGCAATTGTGGTTGTGCAAAGCCCAAAAAGACTTTACCACACCCTGCTTTAAGCGCGCTTTTTCCCGCCAAAACAATCGCACCACTCATGCCTTCTGAGCTGCCGATAATGGCTAATGTACCAAAAGTGCCTTTATGTGTATTTCCCATATTTCGCTGAGCGAGTGCAGGATAGTGAGATATTGCTTGTAATAGTTGCTCTCTGTTCATCTATTATTCCTCATATTCCTCACCTTTTATTGCTGAGTGTTTATTTTTATATCAAACCGCATTAAACGGTAATGGCTAATTTAAAGTATAGCGTGATATCGATGACATAATCATAATAAGAGTGTGCTAGCGGAAATGATTTCTAATCTACCATTTGTTTATTCGTTTTATTCATTTATTTCTTTTATGGGCGATAAGAAAAGCTATTCATACCAGATGAATACAATGTTATTCTGTTACTAGACATTATTTTTAGGTTAATAAACAAACGATATAAAGGGAAATTCACCATGAATGAGAAGTTTAAAACACAAGCAGATGTTGAAACATTAGCGCAAGAAGTTGCATGCCTAAAAACGCTTGTGACTTATATGTTAAAAGCATTAGGTCAAGCAGATGCTGGACGCGTTATCTTAAATATTGAGCGAGCTATTTCCGAAGTTGCTGATGAACAACAAGCAGAAACCTTCCGCAACACATTAAACCAAATTAAAACAGCTTATCGTCAATAATGATATTGACGTCATCAAAGTGCAATTGCGCATGATTTTAATTTATTGTCGCTTCTTTTTGTGCTGCACAAATAAGCAAAAAGTAAATCTGAAAAGTCTATATACTTAATTCCGAAATAAACCATTCTTTATTCATTTAACTGCCCCTCTATTGTTATAGAGGGGATTTTTTTATCTGTAATAAATAACTAATGTTAATCCTATTCTGATTTAACGCTATATGGGTTTATATGTTACACTTACAGTGTACGCACCAAAAATAAACCATGAGGCTTATAATGAAACCACTTCTGTTATCCCTGCTTTTACTTCCTGCTGTTGCATTTGCTAACCCAAGTAAAATGGCTGAAGATTATTGCAATACATTCAAAGATATCTCAGTAAAAGCTTATGATACTAATGAAGCACCTGAGAAAATCGCCAAAGACGCATTAGCAACATTGAAATCTCAAAACTTTGATTTTGCAAAACTAGATGCAACGGAAGCTGATTTTTCTAATGGCACCGTTGAAGTTGTTAAATCTTTACGTGATGCAAAAGCAGAAATTGGTTCACGTGAAGAGTTCCAAGAAGGCTTAACGCAAATTGTTGCGGCATGTAAAATTCAAATGGATTCTGTTTTACAAGAGCAGAAAAAATAATCCATTGACTGCCTTAAATGATTAAGCGCAGAGTCCAAGGAGCAGAAATAATCCTGCTCTTTTTTTATTAACCCCCCTATTTCATTTCTTACGTTTAACCCTGCTAACTTTTCCCTGCCGCTATTTATTGTGCATGATAGTATCCATCTATTGCGATTAAGGTTTATAATACTTTAGTAAATAATCATTAGAACTGGCCATAACAAGGAGATATTGTGAGCAACGAACAATCCATCCAGCGATTAAGAAGACTACGCCAGTCAGAGAACCTGCGCGCGCTGTTTCAAGAAACGACACTCAGCAAAAATGATCTAGCCCTACCTATTTTCGTTGAAGAAGGCTTAGAGGATTATCAGCCGATCAAAAGTATGCCAGGTGTGGTACGTATTCCTGAAAAACGCCTTGCTTATGAAATTGAGCGTATCGCTAAAGCGGGTATCAAAACGGTCATGACCTTTGGTGTCTCACACCATCTTGATGAAACAGGTAGCGACGCTTGGAAAAGCGACGGTCTAGTTTCTCGCATGTCTCGTATTTGTAAAGATGCTGTACCAGAAATGATTGTTATGTCAGATACTTGTTTCTGTGAATATACTTCACATGGGCACTGTGGCGTTTTACATGGTGAACATGTCGATAATGATGAAACTATCCATAATTTAGGTCTACAGGCGGTTGCCGCCGCACAAGCTGGTGCTGATTTTATTGCTCCCTCTGCCGCAATGGATGGTCAAGTTGCCGCTATTCGTGCTGCCTTAGATAAAGCAGGATTTACCGATACCGGTATTGTTTCCTACTCAACTAAATTTGCCTCTGCATTATATGGTCCATTCCGTGATGCTGCTGGCTCTCGCTTAATTGGTGATCGTAAAACATATCAAATGAATCCGATGAATCGTCGGGAAGCTATCCGCGAATCATTGATTGATGAGCAAGAAGGTGCGGATATGTTAATGGTTAAGCCTGCTGGTGCTTATTTAGATATTATTCGTGATGTTCGTGAACGTACACTATTACCGTTAGCAGCCTACCAAATTAGTGGGGAGTATGCGCAAATCAAATTTGCTGCATTAGCGGGTGCTATCGATGAAGATCGCGTGGTAATGGAAACACTAGGCTCCATTAAACGCGCAGGCGCTGATTTAATTCTCTCTTACTTTGCGCTTGATTTAGCAGAAAGAAATCTACTTTAATCACCCTTGTATCTAGATGACAAGTGAATAGATCACTAAGAATCTTCAGTATATGACTAACCCCACCACTAAAAACATGGCGGTTAGATACGCTAAATACTTCAAGTTATAACGATAATTTGAAGTATTTTTCACCCTATATTATGAGGCGACTATGGATAACTGTATTTTCTGTCAAATTGTAGCGGGAAAAGCACCTTGCCATAAAATTTGGGAGGACGAACATCATCTTGCGTTTCTTTCAATCTTCCCTAATACCAAGGGTTTTACGGTTGTTATTCCGAAAAAACACTATCCAAGTTATGCTTTTGATTTAAGCGATGAAGCCTTAGCGTTATTGATCATTGCCACTAAAAAAGTGGCAAAAATCCTAGATAAAACATTCTCAGATGTGTCACGCACGGGGATGTTTTTTGAAGGTTTTGGCGTTGATCATGTTCATAGCAAACTCAGCCCAATGCACGGTACGGGTGATATGACAAAATGGGCGCCCATTGAAAACAAACAAAAGGTTTTCTTTGATAACTACCCCGGCTATCTTTCATCTCATGATTTTGAGCGCGCAAATGATGAGGAATTAGCGCAATTAGCTGCGCTTATTCGCCAAAATAGTCAGTAATTGATCCAGCCATAATAAACTAATAGCAATAACGGATAAGCATTTATTACTTATCCGTTATTAGTTAATATTGCACAATTATTCTTTATTTATACGTAATTGGCGTTGGCTTAGCTAACATAATTTCTGTCTTAGCCGGCTCGGTTTGTGCAATCACCTTACCGTGACGAATAGAGTAACGTACAGGGACTTGACGACGTAACGCATCAAAACCATTTTCAGCAGGAAGAATAATAAAGTTAGCACTATTACCGACTTCCACACCATAATCCGTTAATGCCAATGTTTTTGCACTATTATGACTGATAAGTTGTAATCCATTATCAATTTGCCCATAGCCCATTAACTGACAAACATGTAACCCCATATGCAGCACTTGTAGCATATTTGCTGTACCTAATGGATACCATGGATCAAAGACATCGTCATGACCAAAGCAAACATTAATACCACTCGCTAACATCTCTTTGACACGGGTGATCCCCCGACGTTTTGGATAACTATCAAAACGCCCTTGCAAATGGATATTCACTAATGGATTGGCTACAAAATTAATGCCTGACATTTTTAATAAACGAAATAAACGCGAAGTATAAGCGCCATTATAAGAGTGCATAGCGGTTGTATGACTTGCTGTCACCCGTGAGCCGATATTTTCTTTATGTGCTAATGCAGCAACGGTTTCAACAAAACGCGATTGTTCATCATCAATTTCATCACAATGCACATCAATAAGTCGATCGTATTTCAGCGCTAATGCGAAGGTTTTATGTAGTGACTCCACGCCATACTCACGGGTAAATTCAAAGTGCGGGATTGCCCCCACAACATCCGCACCTAATTTCAAGGCCTCTTCTAATAATGCTTCGCCATTAGAGTAAGATAATATCCCTTCTTGGGGAAATGCCACAATTTGTAAATCAACCCAAGGTTTGACTTCTTGTTTGACTTCTAACATGGCTTTTAAAGCCGTTAACGATGCATCAGAAACATCAACATGGGTTCTTACATGCTGAATACCATTGGCGATTTGCCATTGTAATGTTTGCCACGCCCGTTGTTTAACATCATCATGGGTGAGTAATGCTTTTCTTTCTGCCCAACGCTCAATACCTTCAAATAAGGTTCCTGATTGATTCCAGTTTGGCTGTCCTGCTGTCTGCGTGGTGTCTAAATGTATATGAGGTTCAACAAAAGGAGCGTGAACCAATCCACCTTGTGCATCTAACCCTTGGGGATGAAAATCGCTTTGTGGTTGTGGCTCAATGGCTGCAATCTGGTTATTTTTAACTGTAATGCGCCATAAACCTTCTTTTCCAGCTAAACGAGCATGATTAATTTGTTCTATATTTTTACCCAGCATGACTTATCTCCGCTTGTCGAGCTGTACGACGATTTAATATTGGATTTAATACCGCGTAACTGATTGCGCCACCTAATACGGCATTAACAGGTACGATCCCTGGTAACCAGTGACCGGCAGCAATACCGATGGCCACAGCAAGTAAGGCTACCCAGTTCACATTTTGCATCTTGTCAGCATTGAATTGATTATACCGCGCTCTATTCATCAGATAATCTGCAATAATAACGCCACCTACAGGGGGGATCGCCGCGGATAGAAAGGTTAACCAACCAACAAAATTATTATAAAGCCATAGCGCACACAATGTGCCGATAATGCCATTAACCACAGATAACTTTTTACTGGATAACCCTGTAATATTGGCAAAACCTAATCCTGATGCATATAACGCATTATCATTGGTCGTCCAGATATTTAAACCTAATACAATGATCGCCGGCAGTAATAAACCTTGCGCTATCATCACATCGGAAATATCCGCCATGCCTAATGATGCCGCTCCCGCAGCACCAAAGACAAACATCAAAGTATTTCCTAAGAAAAAAGCCACAATAGCGACAATCACGGCAATTTTAGGGTTACGTCCAAAACGAACAAAATCCGCCGTTAATGTACCGGCACTAATAAAAGAGCCTACCACCATGGCAAGGGCTAAATTAAAATCGAGTTGTTCGGCAGGCTTCACTGCCATTAGTGTATTAAGCCCTCCCATATCATGTACCGCAAGATATACAGAGTAACTTCCTAGGATAGCAATAGCAGGAACCGCAATAATGGAGAGAATAGTTAATGCAGAGATACCAAAAAACACAGTGATAGTCATTAAAATTCCTGATATCGCAATCAGGAGATTAATATCAATCCCCGTGGCTTTACCAACGGGAATAGCAAACATCGCAACACCGACACCAAACCAACCGACTTGTGTACCACCGAGTAAAAATGAGGGGAGCCAAGAGCCTTTAATACCAAAAGAGTAACGAGCAAGAAGATGAGTGGTGAGACCTGTTTTAGAACCAATAAAACCAAGAAATGCGGTGTAAATACCAAGGAGAAGATTACCGATAAGAACTGCGAGGAAGAAATCATTAAAGGAGAGACCAGTACCAAGAGCGCCGCCAGTCCACATACTGGCTGAAAAAAACGTTAATCCCAACATCACAAAGGTTAACGCTAATCCACCCTTTCTTGCGGATATGGGCACCGGGCCCTGACTATAATTGTTGTCCTGAGACACTTTAACCCCCTATTCATTTCACCAGGCCAAAAAATCTGACGCATTCTATCGGCATAAAAATTTTATGCAAACGTTTTCGTACTCTGTTTATGATAATTAATGGGATCGGTGATAGAAAAAAAATTGATATATCTCACATCAATCCTGATGTTATGGTTGTTTTACTTGAGTCACTCGACTTATTTAAAATGATTGTAAAAAGGAGATTGCTTTAGAAATATTTATGATAACAATGGAAAGTTCATAATCATTTAATTATGAAAAAATACATAAATAATATTTAATAAAACTTAAAAAAAATAAAATAATAACGAAAAAAGAAGCTTTACTTTCAGTCACAAAAAAGAGGAATTTTCATTCCTCTTGACTATTGTTTTGATAAGTTAATTAATTTCTTCTGGCAGGTGAATGTCCAGCAACATAGTAATCTGCTTGGCTTGCCGGCAATGGTTTAATGCCTTTAATTTTGTCTGCCATTTTTTCAGCAATCATAATGGTTGTCGCATTTAAATTGCCAGTAATTATATTGGGCATAATGGAAGCATCAATAACTCTTAAGCTTTCTATACCATGAACGCGTCCGGCACCATCTACGACGGCCATTTCATCATTTCCCATTTTACAACTACCACAAGGGTGAAATGCTGTTTCTGCCCGTTCACGTACAAAAGCATCCAGCTGTTCATCCGTTTGAATATCTTTCCCCGGACTAATTTCTTCACCACGATAGGGATCTAATGCAGGTTGCGCCATAATTTCTCTCGTGATACGAATAGCAGCCCTAAACTCTTGCCAATCTTGCTCTGTTGACATGTAATTAAACAAGATGCTTGGATGCTGATGTGGATCTCGTGAGGTTATTTTTATACGTCCGCGACTGGGTGAACGCATCGACCCCACATGAGCTTGAAAACCATGCACTTCCACTGCATTACTGCCATTATAATTAATCGCCACTGGTAAAAAGTGAAACTGAATATTTGGCCAAGCAAACTTTTCACTTGAGCGAATAAAACCCCCTGCTTCAAATTGATTACTCGCCCCAATACCCGTTCCTTTAAATAACCACTCGGCACCAATTTTAGGTTGGTTATACCATTTTAACGCTGGATAAAGTGAAACGGGTTGTTTGCATTCATATTGCAGATACATCTCTAGATGATCTTGCAAATTCTGCCCCACACCCGGTAAAACATGTACTGGCGAAATATCAAACTCGTTGAGAACATCTTCTGGGCCGACACCTGAGCGTTGTAAGATTTGTGGTGATGCAATCGCCCCGGCACAAAGCAGTATTTCTTTACGTGCTTTCACATGCTGTGGCGTGGTATTCGTTCCTTTAAAATAGCGCACACCACTTGCTTTTTTACCCTTAAATTCAATAATATCGGTTGTAGCATGTGTCTCAATAGTTAAGTTTTTGCGCGATTTAGCTTGGTCAAGATAACCCCGTGCCGTACTGGCTCGACGCCCATGGGGGGTTACCGTTCTATCCATAGGGCCAAATCCTTCTTGCTGATAACCATTGAGATCGTCAGTTCTAGGATATCCAGCTTGTACACCGGCTTCGACCATCGCATGGAATAAAACATTATTCCCCTTTTTCGGGGTAGTCACACTAACAGGCCCACTATCACCATGATAATCATTAGCCCCAATATCTCGGGTTTCTGCTTTACGAAAATAGGGTAAGCAATTTAAATAATTCCAATCTTCAAGACCGGGTAATTTGGCCCACTCATCAAAATCCATCGCGTTACCACGAATGTAACACATACCATTAATGAGTGATGATCCTCCTAATCCTTTACCTCGCCCGCACTCCATGCGGCGGTTATTCATATGTGGCTCAGGCTCTGTTTCATAAGCCCAATTATAGCGTCTACCCTGTAACGGATAAGCTAATGCTGCTGGCATTTGTGTGCGAAAATCGAACCTGTAGTCCGGTCCTCCAGCTTCAAGGAGCAGCACAGTAACATCAGGATCTTCTGTCAAGCGGGTAGCAAGAACGTTACCGGCTGAACCAGCACCGATAATAATGTAGTCATAGACCATTGTTATCTCCTCTGTTTCAGTCATTAAAATTAAAAATAGAATGGATTAAAAAACGGATGAAAACTCCCCAAGTTCAACTTGAATAGATTTGATTTGAGTGTAATTTTGTAGTGTGACAAGCCCATTTTCACGGCCAACACCGGAATGTTTATAACCACCAACAGGCATTTCTGCTGCAGATTCACCCCAAGTATTGATCCAGCAAATTCCGGCTTCTAATTGATGTATAACGCGATGTGCCGTTGTCAGATCTCGAGTCACCAAGCCTGCGGCTAATCCATAGACACTATTATTGGCGCGTAAAATAACTTCATCTTCTGTTTGATAACTTAAAATGCTCATTACAGGGCCGAAGATTTCGTCCTGCGTGATTTTCATATCATCAGTACAATCGGTAAATACCGTTGGCGCCACATAAGCCCCTTTCGCCAATGCACCAGCGAATAAACGTTCACCACCACAAAGTAGTTTTGCACCTTGAGCTTTACCTAACTCGATATAGCTTAAAACTTTTTCAAGATGAGGGAAGCTGACTAATGGTCCAAAGTTGGTATCCATTTCCAGTGGTGAACCAACGCGAATACGAGAGACACGCTCAATGATTTTAGCTTCAAAAGCTTGTTTTAACTTTTCTGGCACAAATACGCGTGTTCCATTGGTACATACTTGTCCTGAACTATAGAAATTAGCCATCATGGCGATATCAGCTGCGGTATCAAGATCGGCATCATCAAAAATAATTAACGGTGACTTACCACCTAGCTCCATAGTGACATCTTTTAAGCTTGATGAAGAAGCGCTCGCCATCACTTTTTTCCCAGTATCGATCCCCCCCGTAAATGAGACTTTAGCGATATCAGGGTGCTGCGTTAGCCATTGCCCTACAGTGGCATCACCCGTGACCACATTAAATACCCCTTGAGGCAAACCCGCTTCAGTATATATTTCAGCCAATTTTAATGCCGTTAATGATGTCATTTCACTCGGTTTAAAAATCATCGCATTACCTGCTGCTAATGCAGGTGCTGATTTCCATAACGCAATTTGAATTGGATAATTCCATGCACCAATGCCGGCAACAACACCTAATGGCTCACGACGGGTGTAAACAAAAGCGCTGTCACGTAGTGGGATCTGCTCCCCTTCTAGGGCAGGAATAAGACCTGCATAGTATTCCAATACATCAGCACCGGTGACAATATCGACATAACGTGTTTCAGACAGGGGTTTACCGGTGTCTAACGTTTCTAAATGCGCTAACTCATCATTACGTTCACGTAAAATATCCACGGCACGTCGAAGAATACGGGAGCGCGCCATCGCAGGCATGGCAGCCCATATTTTTTGTCCTTGCTTTGCACTTTCTACCGCCCAATTAATATCTTCTTCACAGGCTGATTGTAAATGTGCAATCACCTCACCTGTAGCAGGATTAATGGCGGCAAATTGTTCACATTCAGGTTGTGCGCAATCAACATATCCACCATGAATATAAAGCTTGTGTAACGGTGGGTTTTGCATATTTTCTCCTTTATAGTGAGTAAGTTAAGTCTGTTTATCCTGGCAAAGATTAAGTTGCATATCGATATACTCATCAGTAATTTTTTTTGCTTCTGCTAACGAAAATGGCTCCTCGCTAAGGGCACTACGTAGCCATAAACCATCGATTAAAGCGGCTAAGCCTTTGGCGGCTAAGCGTGCTTTATCTTTTGTTAACGCACGTCCAAATTCATAACAGAGATTAGAGTACAAACGTCTATCATTAACTTTTTGTAAACGATGCAAATTAGGCTGATGCATGCTACTTGCCCAAAAAGCCAGCCAAGTTTTCATCGCGGTTTCACTGGTTTGTGACGTATCAAAGTTACCATCGACAATGGCTTGAATACGCAATTTAGGCTCAGCATCGCTTAAAATACGTAATCGCATTGCGACGGCAAAACCTAACTGATATTGGATATGGCGCATTGCCGCTTCCAATAAACCATTTTTATCACGGAAGTAGTGGCTTATAATGCCATTAGATACCCCGGCCTTTCGTGCAATTAATGCAATGCTGGCATCTTGCATTCCGACCTCATTAATCACCGCTAATGTCGCCTGAATTAATTGCTGTTTACGTATCGACTGCATCCCTATCTTCGGCATGTTTTCAAGACCTAAAAAATACATTGAACACTTTTATTAAACGTTTTTTTAATTGAACATTCAATCAATATTAACTATTGTTTATCACAATTAATTCACAAATGACATAAGGAGCAGATCGTGAAAATTTGAATCTTTGCATATAAATCAATTGATTAGCAAAGAATGCAACTTTTAACTTTTAGATGAATAAATTTTTGGAATTTCTGATGACAACTCTTAATAGCTCAAAAAAACCACAGAAAGACAAGCTCAATTCTGTTGTTTTTTTCGCTTCCGCAACGCTGATTTTAGCGTTCTCTTTTTTCACTATTTTAATGACAGATACCGCCAATGCGTGGATCATTAAAACACTAGGTTGGGTATCAAAAACCTTTGGTTGGTACTATTTATTAGCGGCAACTTTGTACATTGTTTTCGTTATTTTCGTTGCCACATCTCGCTTTGGTAATATTAAATTAGGCCCAGAACAATCAAAGCCTGAATTTAGTGTATTAAGCTGGTCTGCTATGTTGTTTGCCGCGGGGATCGGGATTGACTTAATGTTTTTCTCAGTCGCTGAGCCTATTACCCAATATATGCTACCGCCTACTGGCGAAGGTGAAACAATAGAAGCAGCCCGTCAGTCGATGGTGTGGACATTATTCCACTATGGCCTGACGGGCTGGTCTATGTATGCACTGATTGGTATTGCACTCGGGTATTTTAGTTATCGTTATAATTTACCCTTGACCATCCGCTCTGCACTTTATCCTATCTTTGGTAATCGTATTTATGGCCCCATCGGTCATACTGTCGATATTGCTGCCGTATTGGGTACTATTTTTGGTATTGCCACCACCTTAGGTATTGGCGTAGTACAACTTAATTATGGGTTGAAAGTTCTCTTCGATTTACCGCAAGGGTTAGGTGTACAAGGTGGTTTAATTCTACTTTCCGTAATTATGGCGGTGATCTCAGCCACATCAGGCGTCAATAAAGGCATACGTATTCTTTCAGAATTAAATGTATTACTCGCTTTAGGGTTAATTTTATTTATCCTATTTGCTGGTGATACTGAATTTTTATTAAATGCGTTAGTACTTAATGTCGGTGATTATGTAAACCGATTCTTAGGAATGACACTAAATAGCTTTGCTTTTGATAGACCGACGGATTGGATGAATAGCTGGACACTTTTCTTCTGGGCTTGGTGGGTTGCTTGGTCACCTTTTGTGGGCTTATTTTTAGCACGTATCTCAAGGGGGAGAACTATCCGTCAATTCGTTATAGGCACCTTGATCATCCCTTTTGTATTCACGCTATTATGGTTGTCTATCTTTGGTAATAGTGCACTTTATGAAGTGATCCACGGTAATCAAACCTTTGCTGAAACAGTATTAGCCTCACCAGAAAAAGGCTTTTATTCTCTACTTGAACTCTATCCGGGATTTGGTTTAACCGCTTCCGTAGCGACTATTACAGGATTACTTTTCTATGTAACCTCTGCAGACTCCGGTTCATTAGTTTTAGGTAATTTCACTTCTCAACTGAGTGATATAAATAATGATGCCCCAAATTGGCTGCGCATATTCTGGTCTATCGCTATTGGTCTATTAACATTAGGTATGTTAATGGCAGACGGGGTTTCTGCTTTGCAAAATACCACGGTTATTATGGGATTACCTTTTAGTTTTGTTATTTTCTTTATTATGGCAGGACTATATAAGTCATTAAAAGTAGAAGATTTTAGACGCGTCAGTTCATTAAACACCAATGCGCCAGCACCTCTTTATGGTAACACCACCATGAACTGGAAACAGCGTCTAGGTCGTGTGATGAATTTTCCAGGTACTACCTATACCCAACGGATGTTAGATTTAGTTTGTACCCCAGCGATGCAAGATGTGGCTAATGAGCTGTCATTACGTGGTGCAAATGTCTCGTTTAATCTTTACCCGCTGGAAGAAGAGCCTCGTTTAAACCATTTAGAATTAGTGGTTGATTTAGGCCAAGAGCAGCATTTTATTTATCAAATATGGCCACAAAAATATTCAGTACCTGCATTTACTTATCGTGCTCGTCGAGGAAAATCCCATTATTACCGACTAGAAACCTATTTATGGGAAGGTTCACAGGGTAACGATTTAATGGACTACACCAAGGAGCAAGTGATCAGTGATATTCTCGACCAATATGAAAAACACTTAAACTTTATTCACTTAAGTCGTGAAGCGCCCGGTGCAACATTAACATTTCCAGAATCAAATTAATTAGCGACTGAGCTATCTTATCTCTCAAGGGAACCCGTTTTATCGGTTCCCTTTTTTATTAGCCTGCATCACACACCTCATGCAATACATCGCTATTTTCTGACTTTATTTCATATTGACATGCTTAAGCTAATTCCTAAAAACTGACCTAACAGTGAATAAATAATCAAAATTAAAACATATTTATTTACTTATTGTGTTTTTTTAGTAATCTACATAAACAATAAAAATGTAGAATAATTTACTTGGGAAACATCACATGAATCGTCGTTCATTTTTAACATCATCAAGCTTAGTGATCGGGGGACTTTCATTAAGTTCGTTTGTTAGCGCTGCCTATGCCGCAGAAACTTCAAACCCTAAACAGCTATTTAATGCAGAAAATCCTTTACTGTTAAACTTTAATGAAAACTCGCTAGGCATGTCATCCAATGCCAAACAGGCGATTATTGATGCACTTCCCCATGCTTTTCGCTATCCAGATGATGCGCGAAGCGCACTTATCAGTGCATTAGGTGAAGAATTTAAGCTATCAGACAAACACATCACTCTAGGTAATGGCTCCTCTGAAACCATACAAGCAGCCGTACAATATGTGGCTAATAAAGCGCAAAAAGCAGGTAAAACAGTACAACTGATTGTGCCTGATCCAACGTTTAATTATGCCGAACTTTATGCTGAACCTTTAGGTGTTAATATCGTAAAAGTGCCGGTTGATAACACATTGGCTTTTGATTTAACCGCCATGCAGAAAAAAGCACAAGCATTTGATGGTATTAGCATGGTATATCTGTGCAATCCTAATAACCCAACCGCAATGCTGACACCAACAGCGGCATTAACAAATTGGATCACCTCAGCAAAAGAAAATGTCTTTTTTATTATTGATGAAGCTTACGCTGAATTTGTGACAACACCTGAATTTACCAGTGCGATAGCATTAGTTGCTCAAGGTTATAAAAACTTGATTGTTACCCGTACATTTTCAAAAATTTATGCATTAGCTGGATTAAGGGTAGGCTATGGTGTGGCAGTCCCTGAGGTAATTAGTGAAGTAGATAGTTTCGTTTCTATTGATAATACCAATACTGCCGGTGCTGTTAGCGCATTAGCCTCGTTAAAAGATCACGCTTTTGTGGCATATAGTCGCAAGTCAATTGATGTATCACGACAAATGGTGGTTGATACTTTAAACGCCTTAAATATCGAGTATGCACCTTCTCACGCCAACTTTATTTTTCATAAAGTCAAAGGTGATGTGAAAACTTATCAAGAGAGAATGAAAGCGGCAAATATTATGGTAGGACGTGAGTTTCCTCCCGCATTAGGTTGGAGCCGTTTGACCTTAGGAACCCCTGAAGAGATGAGTTATTTTGTCGCGACGTTAAAAGAATTTAGAACTAAGGGATGGATATAATCCTCTACAACCAATAGTTATAAATGTATTTAAAAGGGAACGACACAGTTCCCTTGTTATTTACAGATATTCTAAAGAAAATAATACTTCACCATTTGCACTTCCCCCAACTACGTCCTTATTAGTTGCGATATATTGCGCATAAAAATCGAGAGAAATATTATTAGTTGTCTCTACAGGGTAAATCATACTACTTTTTCCCGGTAATATTTTATTCTGATTTTTATCTAAAATAGCAATACCTATATTTTGAGCCGCATTTTTTTCTGCCAACTTAAACAAGGTACTATCCTTACTGTCAGTATCACCACTAAACATTACTTTTACACCGCTAGTAACAATACTGCAATCAGTTAAGTTAAGTGTAAACTTTACTGGCTCTGTTGTATTTTTTTGCTGAAAATCTTTTGTTCCCCAAACCCCTAAGTCAACAAATTTATTTAGCGAATCAGGGCTGACTCTACAAGTATTTGCCACAATGTTCGCTTTTATAACAATATTTGTATTAGCTAATTCTGCTGTTGCATCTTTAGTAAAAAATACTGTATATCCGCTAAAAAGTAGCATTCCCCATAATAGAAAGCGCATTATTTTTCTAGTATGTAATAACTCATTCATGATATTAGCCTATTAAAATTAAGGGAAATCAACTCTTAGAAAGCCACTTGATGTGACAGCGCCTTCAGTTGGTGTTTTTCCATCAATACTTACGGGATAAACATTAATCGTGACATTAGCATCAGCATTTTGGTTGAGTCTGAAAGGAATAAAACTTGATAAATCATTAGGTGTTAATTCAGATCCACTTGAATTAGCAACCACAAAGCCAACACTTTTATTATTAGAAACAATAGCATTACCTTGAACTGAATCTGCTTGTAATCGCATTGTTAAATCAGCACTGGCATCTATATTGTCACATTGAATACTTAAGTTTCTAGAAACCGTATTAACTCCTTCGGCTTTTTTCCCTGCTACTTTAAAACTTGATGCAGGAATATTGTCAAAATCAATATTCAACACTTGCCCTGAATTAATAACGCAAGATTGTGGAACTGTCATTGAAAGATTTAAAAATAGCTTTGTAATGATAGTTTGTTTAGTGGCACAATTCTGTGGTTGGCAAAAACCAAATTCGCCTACAAAAATATTTTTTACATAGGTACCAGAAATAATAGCCTTGTCAATTTTTATTCTGGTTTGATACTTTCTTACAGAAACGACGCTTTCTTCGTTTTCAGTATAAGTACGGGCACCACAAGTAGAGCTTAGCGTAGGTACATTATAAGGAACATAAATTGTTCTACAATTATTAGTCATTCTTAACGCAACAGAAATATAGTCATCTATCTTAGAATAAATCCAATCATTATTGCTGGTATTTGCACTAGGAATATTACCATTGGAATATGTCGCCCATGTTTGCGCTTGCCCCGCATTCCATCTTAATGTAATTCGATTGGACAAAGTAATATCAGAAGCATCTTTAGTAACACCGACTTTATTTTCCGTTTTTGATAGTTGTCCACTAAGCGTGGAATATTCATTCGCATTACAACCACTGACACAGCTCACAGCGACTGCATTATTTGAAATAATGGCTATTATTGTAAACAATACTATTCTAATCATAATAAAATCCGTAAATATGCTTGTTTTTAATATTGGCATGTGGAAGAAATAAAATAGATACCTTTTTCTTTTGATGACTTCTCATTAATTTGGTAATCAAATATACATTGTTGATCAGCCATTTTTCCCCATTTTGCTTTTAGCCTACCAACAGGTGCTAAACCAGAGATAAAAACATTCCCATTATCGCCAACAATACCACTTACGGAACGCTCTTCATCAACAACCATCGCACCGAAAGGTATAATAGCGCCATCTTTTTTACTTAATGTAACCATTGCTCGATAGCCAATATTCGTTTTAAAATTAGCTTCAACCAATGCCCCTTTAGTAGGAACTACATTAATAATCGTATTTTCTAATTCAATATTTTCTTCTAATGAATTAACATCTAATGAAACTCGATTATTTTTATATGTTGAAGCAAACGGTAAGACGGCATAACCTTTATTATCAGTTAATATACCATTTGCATTTTCTACTTTAATATTATTAGCATCATTTGCTTTAATAAGAATATTGGTATCCCCTAAAGGTTGAGTTAAAGTAATACCTCCTGCATGAGCAACAACACCACCATTTAAACTATAATTAAACTCATGCCAATCATTACTATAATTATATCCGCCACCTATATTAGCATATTTACCTTTATAATTAGCATAAACCATTCCTGAATAACCAGAACCATTATGCGTATATCCTTGTTGAATATTATAATTTAAATTATTGTCTTCAAGGAGAGTTCCTGTTAGTCCCACTTGATTGACCCAAACATTGTCATCGCTTCTATTCATTGAGTAAACAGCATACATACTATTTCTACTTGAATGTAAGTCACTTACAGTTTGTTGGTTAAATACATCATTAAGAGGAATTGATATATTAAAAGCTACATTTTTATTATCACCACGCATACCCGGTGATTTTAATTTCGATAAACTAAGACTATAATTTATCCTATCAATATTAGCATTATAACCCAGTTGCCATAACTGTTCAGTTTCAGTTGTGCGCCAATAGTTTTGGTAAGAGCCTAAAATATACAAAGAACTATTATTGGTAATTTGCTGATTTATATTAAGTTGAAACCTCCCTTTTTTAGAATAATTTAAATTATAGTAGTTAGATAAGTTATCCTCATCTCTTATTATTCCATTATCTGTTACTATTTCACGCCCTGCCATTTTTTTATAACTAACTTCATTTAGGGTATAATAGCCTTGCGTTGAATATCGATACCCCATTATTTGAAAGTTAGTGCCTGTGCTATTAATCGATTTAGCATAAAGTAATCGAAATGACTGCCCTTTTTTATGCTCATCGTTTGGCAATATACTATTCGCCTGTATTACATCTGCTGATATCGCCCCAAAGGTGCCTAGATTACCACCTAAACCAATCGCATAGGCTTGATAATTATTTGAAAATTGGCTTCCTCCATATAACGTCATATTATAAGGTAAGCCATATACTAAACTTAATTGACCAAAATTAGGTTTATCTTGATAATCTGCTCCGCTACGAAATTCCCCTCCAATCAATTCGTATTTTAAGCGTCCTTCACGTTGTAAAATAGGCACATTTGAATAAGGTACAACAAATTGTGTAATTTTACCGTTATTCTCTTTGATTGTGACATCTAAATTACCACTACTTGATGTGGCATAGAGATCTTTTATTTCAAATGCACCTGGAGGTACAGAAATTTGATAAATAACAAAACCATTCTGCTTGACTGTAACAATAGCATTGCTATTCGCAATACCCTTTATCGTAGGTGCAAATCCTCTCATGCTATCAGGCAACATATTATCATCAGATTCTAGCTTAATCCCTCTAAAACCAAGACTATCAAAAATGGTTCCATTAGAAAAAGAGTCACCAAGGGTTAATTCTGCACGTAATGGAATAATAGGTTTTTGTACATATGTTCTTATATTTCTCCATTTATTTTGCTTACTTTCACCACTAGCATAGTTCCATGAACTTTCATTTCTAAATCGCCATGAACCAAGATTAATACCAGGATTTAAGTTTAAAAAATAATTATTATTATCAACGTTATCCTTAAAGTTCTTACTATTTCTTCCTGTGAAATTATAATTTAGTAAAAACGCATTAATTCCATTATCCCATTTTTCAGGTGGGATAAAGCCACGAACATTATTTTTAAACATTATTTGTGGAATACTTAAAAATAATTTTTGTCCTTCAAAATCGAATTTAACACTTGAGTTTTCTATTTTATCTAAAATATTCTCACAAGCACTATCTTTACTTTCTACCTCTTCTGATTTCTTTTTGCTATTTTCAGTTAAAGTTATTCCAAAATTTGTCAAAGTTTTATTATCTATACAAGGTAATAAGCCTGTATCATCGGATGATGCATCGCTTTCATAAAATATTAAATTTTTTGTTTCAACATATTCATCGTTTACATAAATTTCTACTGAATACATTCCTTCAGGTTGGCCTTCACCTTTATCAAATCGAGATAAATCTGCTACTTCATTATCAATATTTGAAATTAAGTTAGGATTAAAAAAACTATCCGCATACACCACACCAGAAAAGCATGTACCTAAAAAGATATATAAATTAAAACATATAGTTTTAGATTTTAGCATAATAAAGCCTTATCATTAATGAATGTTATAGCATTACTTACCAATCTGTTTCGTTACTTTGGGTGTACTAGCACCATAATCATTAATAGTTTGATAAGATATTTGACTATAGTTAGGCTTGCTGACTTTAATCATTACAGTTCCCATAGGAGGAACCATAATACTATTTAGCTGTTCATTATCAGCTTCTAAATTAATTAATGTCGCATAATAAGGTGAAGGATTATTTACTATTATGTTTCCTTGTGATTTTTTAAACTCAAGACTATTAGGTACATCCTCTATGTTAAAATTTAATCCTTGAGGTCTAATAAAAATTTTTATTCTAGATAATACTGCTAGCTGTAATATATTTTTATCTTTTATTTCTTCTCGCTCAATTTCAGGGATTGCTTTTGTATTTAACCAGAACAAACTTTCTCTATCATTTGGTAATGCCTTACCAGCATAAATTATTCTTAGCTTGTTTTCACTTTCTGGTTTGCTGACAAACAGTGGTGGTGTAACAATAAATTCATTACTTTTTTGATCTTGGCTATCATCAATCCATGATTGCACTAAAAAGCGTAATCTTTTATCTGTATTATTAAGAGTAATTGACGTCTGTTTTGCATCCATAGGATAGACTATGCGTGTTGCAGCTAATGCAACACCTCCCGCATATGATAGCGATGAAAAACTGAAGAGAAAAAATAACGCAATAAAGTGTTTAGATATTAAATGCATATTAACCTCAAATGATAGGTTTATTTATTGATAATTGAAAACAAACCAAACTACGCTGTCAGCTTTTCCACCGATAACGTTTTCTTTCGTTGCCAGATAACTTGCTTTAAATTTTAGTTTTAATTCATTCTCTTCAATAAATTTATACTTATTGAATTTATTAGGAATAATTATTTCACCTTCATCATTAAATAATGCAACACCTAATCCTGAAGCTGAATTTTGTTGATCGGTGATGCTAAATAATCGTTTATCATTATTGTTTACATCACCTATAATAATTATACTGACTTTATCCGTAATACTTTTATTACATCCCATTAATTTAATAAAAAATGGAATTTTTATAGAGTGACTTCCTACTCCATGAAATTGGTTACTACTAATAACACCAAGATCAACAATTTGATATTCACTTTCAGAAGATACTGTACAAGCAGGCTCTACAATTCCCCCTTTAAAAGTCACAATACCATCGTCTAAAGAAATATTTTCCCTGTCATTAGAATAGGCTGTAAATGAAAGAGTAAAAAATAGGACAATAGAATATATTAAACTATATTTCATATTTCCCTCGATATAAAAGTATGACCTTTATCAGGTCATACTTTAAATTAATCCAATTTATTTATTCATATTGCATTTTGAAAGTTACATCAGCATCAGCATGACCAGGGGTAACGGTATCTAATGTAGATTTATAACGTGCAACAAAGTTAAGTGTATTTGATCCATCAATTAACTGTTTTGCTGTAGAAAAAACAGAGCCGTCTGGTGGTAACACTTTTCCTGTATGGTCTGTAATTTCAATACCAACGCCCGTCGCAGCACCCGCACCACCTGTTGTAATATTGCTTACAGCTAATACTGTTTTATCATTTGAATCACTTACACCTGAAAATGAAACTGAGGCATTTTGTGCGACAGTCGTATCACAAGCTTCTAAATTGATATAAAAATCAGTATTACCAACTGTTTTCCCTACACTATCAAATTGTGCGGTACGATATTGTCCAATATTAACAGTTTGATCTATTGATTTTGTACTAACAACACATGCAGCATTAACAATTTCTCCAGTAAAATTAATTTTACCACCATTAACGATAGTCGCTGCAGAAGCAACACCGCTCAGTGATAAAACAGATACTGTAAATAGAGCTTTAACTAACATCTTTTTTTTAAGCATTGACTTTTCCTTTTACATTACAGGTAAATATACACAACAACTTCACTTATAAATTAAAATAGTAAATCTATATTAGATAACAATATTTGAATCCATATACTAATTATATGATAAAGCGTTAACTGCCTTAATAAGGGTAATTTAATAAACATTAAATAAATAGGATTTTAATTTTAAATAAAATCCCTATTAATTAATTCATTGATATACTTAATATACTTGCCACCAATAATATTACTTATCTTACATTTAAATAATATTCTCAAAGAATGGAATATTATTATCAGAATCATATTTTATTTTATATTTTAATGTGATAACTCTTTTGGAAACCTTTTCAAAGAAATCACTTATTGAAATATCAAATATATTTAGTATGTGAAAAAGTATATCAATAGGTATTTTATTTATTCCTCGTTCATAACGAGAAATTTGTTGTTGAGAGATATTCAATAATTTTCCTAACTCAGCCCCCGTCATAGAATTACGTTGCCTTAAAAGAAAAAGTTCATATCCAATCGAATGACAAAATATTTTTCTTTCTGAAATATATTCAAAATTCAATGAGAAATTATTTATTTCCAAAATTCACTTCCTCAACTGTATTTGCATTTAATTTACTTTATGAGATTAATAAAATCAATTATTCAAAAATTTCTAACGAATTAAAAACCTCATAATAAAACACTAAATAAGAGTAGGTAAATATACTCATTTTATTTGTATCAGGGAGTTAATTGATTATCTGATTTGAATAGTCGTTTTAAGGCAGTGATTAATTCTAAAATTACGGAAAAATAGACACAAATAAGACATAATAATCTATTAATAAAAACATATTAAATTTTTATTAATTTTTAATAGAAATATTTTTTATTGTTTTAGCTTACTGTAAAACTAAAACAGATAGGGTTAGTACAAAATTTATACCATTTTATTTCAAATGTTATTTTAACAAAGTTACAATAATAAGTTTTATTAATGATTATGCCTTTATATCTCATCCTAAAAATTTTTACTTGATATAAATTAATATTTATTTATTTTTTTTGGTACTGATATTTGTAATTAGATAAGTTTTTTTAACCATTATTTTATCTTATTAAAAAATAATATTTTTATAACTATAAAAACTTTTGATATTAAAATTACAAACCGATAAAAACAACATAACTTATTGATAATAAATGATTATCAGCATTATCAACACTTTTCATATTTAAAAAAAATGATAATATCAAATAGAAAATAAATTTTTAGAAAAAATCTATTACAAATAAGTTTATTTGAATATTAAATTTTTGAGCCATATGCTTTATATATAAAGAAAAAGGGCCTGAATAAATTCAGACCCTTTTTCCTATTAATATAATTTTATTATTTATTAAAGCGGATCGACTTTTAAACAAGATACCGCATGGCGGAAACTTCCCTCTAATAAGGGGCGCGTTTTAGCACATTCTTCATCAGCCATCGGACAACGTGTACGGAAAATACAGCCTGATGGTGGATTAATTGGTGAAGGAAGCTCTCCTTCTAACAAATCAATATGCTTGTTACGCTCTTTATCCGGATCAGGAATAGGCACCGCTGACATTAATGCTTTGGTGTAAGGGTGTAATGGGTGATGATAAACTTCATCATAAGTCCCCAATTCCACCGCATGACCTAAATACATCACTAAGACACGATCTGAGATGTGTTTCACTACCGCAAGATCATGCGCAATAAAGATGAGCGATAATCCCATCTCTTTTTGGATATCTTTCAGTAGATTGACTACCTGAGCTTGAATAGAAACATCCAGTGCCGATACAGGTTCGTCACAGATAACCAGTTTTGGCTCTAAGATCAGTGCGCGAGCAATACCAATCCGTTGACACTGTCCACCAGAAAACTCATGAGGATAGCGGTTAATTAAGTTTGGTAATAACCCCACTCGCATCATCATCGCTTTGACTTTTTCAACCACTTCAGCCTGTTTCATTTTCGGATGATAGGTTTTTAGTGGTTCGGCAATAATATCGCCAATCGTCATTCTTGGGTTTAAGGAGGCAAGTGGATCTTGGAATATCATCTGAATATCTTGACGAACATCGCGCCACTGTTTATTGCCCATGCCTAATAAGTCATTGCCTAACCAAGTGACTGTACCACCCGATGCTTTAACTAAGCCGATAATGGCACGCGCAAAAGTTGATTTGCCACAACCTGATTCCCCTACTACACCTAAGGTTTCACCTTCGTATAAACGTAAGGTAACGCCATCAACGGCTTTGAGGCTTTTTTTAGGTTGCCAGAACCACTGTTTATTATCTTGTACATCGAAATAAACTTTTAGATCGTTAACTTCGAGGATCACTTTTCTATCTTGCAAGGTGGCTTGGCTCATACTAACTCCTCCGCCGCTTTAAAACAGGCTCGTAATCTTCCCTGAGCAAATTGTGTTAATTGAGGTTCACTATTCAAACACTGCTCTGTTGCATATTGGCAACGAGGCTGGAATGGGCAACCTTTAGGTAAACGCAATAAGTTAGGAGGATTACCCGGAATGGTCGCCAAACGTTCATCTTCACCATCTAAACGAGGTACTGCTTGTAGCAACCCAATAGAATATGGGTGTGATGGTTGGTAGAAAATATCTCGCGCATTACCATATTCCATGGTTCGCCCAGCATACATTACCAGTACTTTGTCGCAAATACCCGCAACCACACCGAGATCATGGGTGATCATGATAATGGCTGTATTAAGCTCTTTTTTTAGCTCGTTTAGCAGTGTCATGATTTGTGCCTGAACAGTCACATCCAGTGCCGTTGTTGGCTCATCAGCAATTAATAGTTTTGGCTTACATAATAGTGCCATCGCTATCATTACCCGTTGGCGCATCCCACCAGAGAACTCATGGGGATACATGCCCATACGTTTATGGGCTTCGGGCATTTTTACTGCATCAAGCATGCGAACAGATTCCGCATATGCATCATTTTTACTCATACCCTTATGAAGCATAAGCACTTCTATTAACTGAGTGCCGACTTTCATATAGGGGTTAAGTGAGGTCATTGGATCTTGAAATATCATGGATATTTCTTCAGCACGCATTTTGTTTAATTGACTTTGGCGTAAGTTTAAAATTTCACGACCATTAAAATGCGCACTTCCAGCAGTACGACCGTTTTTAGCTAATAATCCCATTAAGGCGAACGCCGTTTGCGATTTCCCAGAGCCAGATTCACCGACAATTCCTAAGGTTTCCCCTGCAGATAGCTCAAAGTTGAGTTTATTTACTGCGGTTACATCCCCATCTGGAGTACCAAAGGTGACACAGAGATCTTTTACACTTAACAATGGCTTATTTGTTGAATTTGTCATCATGTTCTCCTTAACGATCTTTCGGATCTAACGCGTCACGTAAACCATCACCGATAAAGTTAAAGCAAAACAAGGTGACAACTAAAAATGCAGCAGGGAAAAGTAATAACCAAGGAGAAACTTCCATTGAATTTGCACCATCACTCAGTAGTGCTCCCCAACTACTTAATGGCTCTTGTGTGCCTAATCCTAAGAAACTTAAAAATGATTCAAATAAGATCATGCTAGGAACCAGTAATGAAGCGTATACCACAACAACACCTAATACATTCGGCACGATGTGTTTAAGGACGATATTACGTGATGACACACCACAGACTAACGCCGCTTCAATAAACTCTTTACGTTTTAAACTGAGTGTTTGTCCCCGTACGATACGAGCCATATCGAGCCAAGATACCATGCCGATGGCAACAAAGATCAGTAAGATATTTTGCCCAAAAAAGGTCACCAGTAAGATCACAAAGAACATAAATGGGAAGGAGTTTAATATCTCCAGTAAACGCATCATCACTGAGTCAACGCGCCCACCGATATAACCTGCCATCGCGCCATAGAGGGTGCCAACAATCACCGCGACAAATGCCGCTGCAATACCTACCATCAGTGAAATACGTCCACCAATTGCTACACGAACTAATAAGTCACGTCCTGATGAGTCGGTGCCAAAATAGTGCGCTGAGGCAAAATCAGGTGGCATTGACATCATTTCCCAATCCGTATCGTCATAAACAAAAGGCGATAACATGGGGGCGAAAATGACAAAAAGTAAAATACAAAATAGTAGTACTAGGCTGGTGATCGCCGCTTTATTGTGCATAAAACGACGACGGGCATCTTGCCATAAACTACGACCTTCAACATCTAGCTGCTCCGAGAAATTCCCCAGAGCTTCGCTATTTTCTTTCATCGATAACATAACGTGCTCCAGTCTCTATTAATAACGAATTTTCGGATCGATTACGGCGTATAAAATATCAACAATGGCATTAAATAAAATGGTTAAACCACCCACAATAATGGTTAAACTCAATACCAATGAGTAGTCTCGATTTAATGCACCATTAACGAAAAGTTGACCAATACCCGGTAATCCAAAAATGGTTTCAATGACCATAGAGCCTGTAATAATCCCCACAAATGCCGGCCCCATATAAGAGATCACTGGCAGTAATGCTGGTTTTAACGCATGACGTAGCACTATGCGTTTCATTGGCAAGCCTTTAGCTTTGGCCGTTCTGATAAAGTTTGAGTGTAAAACTTCAATCATAGAACTACGTGTGATACGCGAAATACTTGCAATGTAAGAGAGCGATAATGCAACCATCGGCAGTAACATGTACTGGATTTGCCCACCATTCCATCCCCCCGCCGGTAACCAACGTAAGGTAATCGCAAAGATAAGCACTAATAATGGCGCCACCACAAAGCTCGGTATCACAACCCCCGTCATGGCAAATGTCATGACGGTATAATCCCATTTGGTATTTTGATTCAGTGCGGCTATCACGCCTGCCCCCACACCAAAAATAACCGCTAATACAAAGGCCGATAGCCCTAATTTTGCAGAAACAGGGAATGCTTTACCGACTAAAGTGTTAACACTGTAGTCTTTATATTTAAAAGAAGGCCCTAAATCCCCTTTCGATAATTGAATTAAATAATCGAAGTATTGTTTATAAATGGGATCGTTTAAATGATATTTCGCTTCGATGTTGGCCATAACTTCAGGGGGTAATTTCCTTTCCCCAGTAAAAGGGCTACCCGGCGCTAAGCGCATCATAAAGAACGAAATCGTTATTAGAATAAAAAGTGTCGGGATCGCTTCCAAAAAGCGACGAAAAATAAATTTGAGCATTGCCCGTTCCTATAACACAAACCTATTCAGGCGTGGTGATAAAAAGACCTCGCTTAACTTAAGCAAGGTCTCGCCCGATTATTTAGCAATAATATACAAGTCTTTAGTATGTAAATTATCCAGTGGATCTTTACCTGAATAACCACCGACATAAGGTTTAACCAAACGGGTGTTTACGTAGTAGTAAAGTGGAACAATGGCAGAATCTTTATCTAATACACCTTCCGCTTTTTGATAAATTTCTGCACGTTCATCATCCGATTTCACGCGTAAAGATTCTTTCATATACGCATCAAATTGTTTGTTTTTATAGTGAACGGTATTATTACTGCTGTAAGACAGCATCATGTTAAGGAATGAAGAAGGTTCGTTATAATCTGCACACCATCCTGCACGTGCAACATCATAATTACCTTGGTGACGTGTATCTAAGAACGTTTTCCACTCTTGGTTTTCAAGAGAAACCTCAGCACCTAAGTTTTTCTTCCAAATAGAAGAGGCCGCAATCGCGACTTTTTTGTGTAGATCAGAGGTGTTATACAGTAACTTGAATTTTAATGGATTGGCTTTGTTATAACCCGCCTCTTCTAATAATTGGCGCGCCTTTTCATTACGTTGCTCTTGGGTCCAAGAAGCGAACCACTCTGGTTTACTCTCTTTAATGCCATCGGTGAAAGGCGGTGTAAATCCGTAAGCAGGGATATCACCTTGGTTTTTCACTTTATAAGTGATGATATCTCTATCCATAGATAGTTTTAGTGCTTCACGTACTCGTGGATCGTCAAAGGGAGCTTTCTCATTATTAATTTCATAATAATAAGTACATAAGTATGGACTGATACGTAATTCATCTGGGATCTCTTTTTTCAATTTTTGGAAAAATTCAATCGGCAGATTGCTATAAGTCATATCGATTTCACCCGCACGATAGCGGTTTACATCGGTGACTTCTGATGAGATAGGTAAAAAAGTAACTTTATTGATAACCGTATTTTTATTGTCCCAATAGGTTGGACTACGCTCTAATTCAATACGTTCGTTTACCGTCCAATTTTTCAGTACATAAGCACCATTGCCAACAAAGTTCGCAGGTTGCGTCCACTTTTCACCAAATTTTTCAATTACTTTTTGATTCACTGGCGACATCGAGGAGTGAGCTAGCAATTTAGGTAAATAAGGTACGGCCTCTGATAATGTGATTTCTAATGTATTATTATCAAGCGCTTTAACACCTAGTTCCGTCGGTTTTTTCTTACCGGCGATAATATCGTCAATATTAACAATATGGGCATATTGTAGATAACTTTCATAAGGTGATGCTGTATTCGGATCTGCTAAACGTTGCCAGCTATAAACAAAGTCTTGCGCTGTTACAGGGTCACCGTTTGACCATTTCGCGTCTTCACGAATTTTAAACGTCCAAACAGTAAAATCTTTATTTTCCCAGCTAGTCGCAGAGCCCGGTAGAATTTCACCATCAGGCCCTACAATCGTGATCCCTTCAAATAGATCTCGTGCTAATGCTGATTCAGGTACACCCTCAATTTTATGAGGATCAAGTGATTGTGGCTCAGAGCCATTATTACGCACTAACTCTTGTTTATCAGCCAGTTTTACCCCATCAGGCACAACAGCCGCAGTAGCATTGAGCGCCGTAAAACCAAAGATAGTACCAATGGCGATCGCTAGCGCACTTTTTTTAGTTACATTTATCATCTTATCAAATACTCCCAGTTAGTGAGTCGGCCATTGTCCGGCCTTCCTGTGATGCTTCGCTGTGTTTTTGGAACGTTTTACACAACTTATTGTTTTACAAAAAAATAAAATATTGTTGCAGATTGACTATCTATGCTTAACTGCATGATGTCTTTATCATTTTTGTGCCGTTATATTTTGTGTAGTACTTTTTATGCTGTACTTTTTTAAATTGCTTTTGCTAATTAAAATCAGATATAGCTATAGATGCGTTATAACTTACCAGTTTTATTTATCTGCCTTTATAAAATAGCGCTTTAAGTCCGTATAATCAAAGGGGTCTTTACCGGTAAATCCGCCCACTTTAGGACTGACCATTCTGACACTCACACGATAATAGACTGGTACAATAGCGGAGTCCTTGTCTAACAAGGCTTCAGCACGTTGATACAGTTGGTGACGCGCTTCATTATCAGTGGCCAGTAACGCATTCTTTAATGCAGCATCATAATCACTATTTTCATATAAAATAGTATTTAGACTGCTAGTGGAGAGGAAAGAGTTTAAAAATGATGTTGGTTCATTGTAATCGGCACACCATGTTGCCCTTGCTACTTGGTAATTACCTTGGTTACGATTTTCTAACGTCGTTTTCCACTCTTGATTTTGTAAAGTGACATTAGCACCAATATTCTTTTTCCACATAGAAGCGGCAGCAATAGCTTGTTGCTTATTCTGATCGGATGTGTTGTACAACAATGTAAAAGATAATGGGTTTTGGCTGTCATAACCGGCTTCTTTTAATAATTCACGCGCTCTTTCATGACGCTGTTGTTGCGTCCAACCTGCCCATTTAGGGGGTTTAAACTTGCCATTATTAATAAAAGGTGGAGTAAAAGAATAAGCCGGTATTTGCCCTTGCCCCATGATCTTTTCCGCGATAATTTCTCTATCTAAACTTAATTTTACCGCTTCACGCACACGGGGATCATCAAAAGGTGGACGTTTATTATTAAGCTCATAAAAGAAAGTACATAGGTAAGGCGTAACATGTAGATTCTCTGGTTGCTCTTGTTTCATCTTTCGATAAAGCGTAGGAGGAATAGCGCTATTGGTGATTTGAACTTCACCGCTACGGTAGCGATTAATATCACTGGTTTCTGAACTAATAGGTAAAAAAGTCGCTCGTTCAATAATGGTGTTTTTGTTATCCCAATAAAGCGGATTACGTTTTAAAGTGATTTTTTCATTAACCACCCAATTATCAATTAAATACGCCCCATTACCGACAAAGTTTTCCGGGCGAGTCCAATTGACACCATATTTTTCAACAATCTCTTTTTTAACTGGTTTTAATGAGGTGTGGTTTAGCATATCCACCAGATAGGGAACCGGTTGTGTGAGCGTAACTTGCAAAGTATGTGGATCAATTGCTTTTACCCCTAGACTCTCTGGGGATTTCTTGCCTGTCAGAATATCTGCAACATTTTCCACATAGGCATATTCAAGATAACTGGCATAAGGCGAGCCAGTTTGGGGATCAGTTAATCGACGCCAACTATAAACAAAATCATCTGCAGTAACCGGTGTACCATCACTCCATTTCGCATCATCGCGTAAATAGAAAGTCCATGTTTTATTGTCTTCTGAACTCTCCCATTTAGCGGCAACCCCCGGCATACTTTCGCCATTAGGCCCCATATAAGTGAGCCCTTCTAATAAATTTAAAATAATATTACTTTCTGGTACCCCTTCCACTTTATGTGGATCAAGGGAGGAAACTTCAGTGCCATTATTAATAACAATATCTTGTTGTTTCGCAAAAAGAGTACCTTCTGGAGGTATTACCGCATGAGAAAGAAAAGAGGTCAGCGCAAGTGATATAATGCTGACAGGAAACATCATTTTTAACATAACTTTCTTTTTCATGGGTACCTCTCCTAATAAATAATCATCTATAGCGGGGTTACTCAATTTACATATAAATTATTTTTAAATAATATTCAGATATTTCATGCTATTTAATATGTTGAGATAATTGTTAGATAAAATTAATAACAATATTCTTCTTTTTTACACTTATAGTGAATTTTGTCAATTAGTGCGGTGTTATTATCACTTAAACTTTACTAAGCCCAGTAGACTTCTATCTTATGAAAAAAGAAAATTCTCATCACGGTATCTACAACAACAAATAAACATTTAATTAACACCGCGCAACTTTTATAGATAGAAAACCTACATAGCTCACAAAATTAATATAATCAGATGGGTTTTTAGCGAGGATACAGAACTTTATGATGTGTTCGGTGTAAGTTTTTTTTCACGCAACTTGATTATAAACAATAACAAATCTGTCTTTAAATGACAGAAACTGGCTAATCTAAAAATAACGGTAGATTAATAAAAAAACATTTTTATTATTTGTTTTTAAAAATTAATATATTTTTTGAAATGCAATTAAAATCAGTACTATTTTCATTTATATCCCGATGAATTAGCAAAAAAATATCCTTTATCGTTGTTATGAACCATAAAGGATATTCTGAGCGTTAGCCTACTTATTCAAAATTTTTGCTTTAATTAGCTAAAGTCGTACCAAACCATTGTAGCTTTTGATTTAAACTGACGACTTCACCAACAATAATTAATGCAGGACTTTGCATTGAGTTTGCCATTTCAGCCAGTTGCTGTAATTGACCAACAACCACTTTTTGTGTCGCCAGTGTACCTTTTTCTACTATTGCCACTGGCATAGTGGCACGCATATGCTGATTAAGTAACATTTGCTGAATGTAATCGGCTTTACTTAGCCCCATATAAAAAACCAAAGTTTGGTTATCTTGTGCGATACATTGCCATTGTGCGTCGTTCAGCCCTTTTCCATGCCCAGTAATAAAACGTACACTTTGTGCATAATCCCGATGTGTTAATGGAATACCGGCATAAGTGGTACAGCCTGATGCCGCAGTAATGCCGGGCACCACAGAAAAAGGTATTTGATGCTCAATTAAAGCTTCTAACTCTTCACTTCCTCGACCAAATATAAAAGGATCACCCCCTTTTAACCTCACTACCCTTTTCCCTGCCTTAGCGTGATTAATAAGAATTTGGTTAATCTCCTCTTGAGGAACACAATGAAAACCAGCTCGTTTACCAACATAAATACGTTCAGCATCTCTGCGCACTAAATGCATAACCTCATCAGAGACTAATCTATCATAAACCACGACATCGGCTTGCTGACATTGTTGCAGCCCTTTAATAGTCATTAATCCTGCATCTCCAGGGCCTGCTCCCACCAACACCACACTCCCTTGGGGTTGGTTATTTTCCGCTAGCAATGTGCTGATACGTTGTTGAATACCGTTATCTCTACCTGCATCAATTTCCGCTTGTAGCGCTTTATCTGCAAAAAAACGCTCCCAAAAATAGCGTCTAGCACTCATGGTGGCAAAACGTTGTTTAACTTGCTCACGTAATTTCCCTGCTAACTGCGCTAAAGCGCCTAGCGAGTTGGGCAACCACCGTTCCATTTTTTCACGTAAGATGCGTGCAAGTACAGGGGCTTTTCCTCCCGAAGAAATCGCAACCATAATAGGGGAACGGTCAATCACTGAGGGCATAATAAAGCTAGCTTGCTTGGGCGAGTCAACCACGTTACAAAAAATGCGTTGTTCTGTGGCCTGCTGATAGACAAGTTGATTCACTTGCTCATTATCTGTGGCCGCAATGACTAGCCATTTGTCAGCTAAATCAGCAACACTAAATTCAGCCATGAAACACTGCAATCGTTGCTCGTTTTGCCATTGCATAAATTGTGGTGTGAATGTCGGTGCAACGACGGATATAACCGCTCCCGCTTCCATCAGTAAACGTGCCTTACGCTCTGCCACTTCACCGCCACCTACTAATAAACAAGGTTTATTGTTGAGCTGACAGAATATTGGAAAATAATCCATCTGGGTCCCCTATTTATTGGTTTTATCAATGACGCGAACGCACACTGACGGTATTGCCTTCGACTTTGACTTCATAATGAGTAATTGAATAGTGCTCATCTTCAAGGCAATAACCATCTGTTAAGCGAAAATGCTGCTTTTTCAGTGGACTGACGATATATAACTCATTGTCGTGCTCTGCAATTAATCCCCTTGATAAAACACTCGCTTGCGCGAAGGGATCAATATTACTTAATGCGTAGAGCCGTTCATCTTGGTATGGACGGAAAATAGCCACCTGATCTTGCTCCACCAGCGCACAAACGCCAGTTCCCACAGTGATGTCATCTAATTGGCAAACCGCTATCCATTGACTCATGATTGCGTCTCCTCTGTTACCATTTTGATATCAATACGTTCATGCACGCGGGCAGGACGATGCTGAGCACGCTCTTTTACCATCTGTATATTAGGATCGGGCATCGGATTGTTAATAAAGTGCGCAAAACGTTTCAATGCTTGTGGTGAATCAAGGGTTTCTTGCCACTCACAGGCTACGCGCTCTTGTAAAACTTTAAGCTCTTTTTCTAACTGTGCATTTAAGCCTAACTTGTCGTGAATAATGACTTCACGTAAATATTCAACGCCCCCTTCTAGGCTTTCTAACCAAACGGAGGTTCGTTGTAATTTGTCTGCAGTACGGATATAGAACATCATAAAGCGGTCAATATAATGGATCAGCGTTTCTTCATCTAAATCCGCCGCGAATAGATCGCCATGACGTGGTTTCATGCCCCCATTACCACCAAAATAGAGATTCCAGCCTTTTTCTGTGGCAATAATCCCTACATCTTTCCCCTGAGCTTCGGAGCATTCACGGGTACAACCAGATACCCCAAATTTCATTTTATGCGGCGTGCGGATCCCTTTATAACGATGTTCTAAAAAGACACCTAATCCAACACTATCGCCAACCCCAAAACGACACCAACTGTTTCCTACACAAGTTTTTACCATACGGATCGCTTTGGCATAGGCATGGCCTGTTTCAAAACCCGCGGCAATTAATTTCTGCCAAATCGCCGGTAAATCTTGCTTCTGTGCACCAAACATCGCCATACGTTGAGAGCCTGTGATTTTGGTGTATAAATTGTATTCTTGCGCAATTTGTCCAATCGCAATAATACCCGCTGGCGTAATTTCACCGCCGGGGGAGCGTGGAATAATAGAGTAAGTGCCATCTTTTTGCAGATTGGCGAGGAAGTTATCATTCGTATCTTGTAGCGCAACTAAGTCATCACGCAAGATATAGTCGTTCCAACACGAAGCCAGCAGAGAGCCGACGGTTGGTTTACAAATTTCACAGCCATAGCCTTGACCATGTTTTTTCAATAGTTCATCAAAGCTTTTCAGCCCTTCAACACGAATAAGATGATAAAGCTCTTGGCGAGAATAGTGAAAATGTTCACAAAGGTGATGGTTAACTTCAATGCCTTGTTTTGTGAGTTCCGCATTTAATACTTGAGTGATAAGCGGAATACATCCCCCACACCCCGTTCCCGCTTTTGTTTCTGCTTTAATCGCCGCAACCGTATGACAACCACGCTCAATAGCTTGAATAATGTCGCCTTTGCTTACATCAAAACAGGAGCAAATTTGTGCTGTTTCAGGTAATGAATCAACCCCGATTGCCGGTTTACTTCCAGCATGAGCAGGTAAGATTAATGTGTCAGGATGTTCTGGTAATTCAATTGTATTTAATGCTAACTGTAACAGATTGCCATAATCTTCCGTGTCCCCAACCAATACCGCACCTAATAGGTATTTATTGTCTTCACTCACTATCAGGCGTTTATAAATCTCTTTACCTTCATCAAGATAAATATAGCTACGACAACCTGCTTGGCGACCATGGGCATCACCAATTCCCCCTACATCAACCCCGAGTAGTTTTAATTTTGCACTTAAATCCGCCCCTTGGAATGCTGTCTGTTGACCTAATAGATGATCAACGGCTACCTGAGCCATTTTATAACCCGGGGCAACTAACCCAAATGTTTGGTTATGCCAAGAAGCACACTCCCCAATGGCATAAATATCTGCATCTGAGGTTTGGCAATAGTCATTAATCACAATCCCCCCTCGTGGGGCTATATCGAGAGAACATTGGCGTGCTAATTTATCTTTCGGGCGTATCCCGGTTGAAAATACGACAAAATCAACCTCAAGTGAGGAGCCATCGGCAAACTGTAATGTTTTTCGCGCATTTTCCCCTGTCGATAAGATCGCTTGGGTGTTTTTCGCTGTGTGTACTTTAACCCCCATGCGCTCTATTTTACGTTTAAGTTGCTCTCCTCCCATGCTATCAAGCTGTTCTGCCATTAGCGTTGGCGCAAATTCAATCACATGGGTTTCAATACCTAAACTTTTTAGCGCACCAGCGGCTTCTAAACCTAACAGCCCGCCGCCAATAACCGCCCCTTTACGGCTTAAACGAGCACAAGCTTCAATCGCATTTAAATCTTCGATAGTTCGGTAAACAAAACAATCTGGTGAGTTGTTTCCATTAATAGGAGGAACCCATGGGTAGGAGCCTGTTGCCATGATCAATTTGTCGTAGCTAACACAACGCCCAGTATTGGTGTGCACCACTTTTTCTTCACGATTAATGGTGATCACACGCTCACCCACTAATACTTCAATATGATGTTTCTCGTAATAGCCGGGTTTAACTAACGAGAGCTCTTCAGCGGTGTGATGAGAAAAATAGGAAGAGAGATGGACTCTATCATATGCAATACGAGGTTCTTCACAAAAGACGATAATATTGAACGTTTCATTGCCGCCCTTATCAATCAATTCTTCTATATAACGGTGTCCAACCATGCCGTTACCGATGATTGCGAGTGTTTTCTTGCTCATTTTTGCCTCAGATCTAAAGGTATCTAAGGTTAAAATACGAGGCTACTTATAAGAGATATTGATGAATATCAAATACAGCTTAATCAATTCAGCCAATACAACTTAATAGTCAACATATTACTACCAAAGTAGTATTTTATTCGTCGTTTGTTGCGATTAATTATTCCTCAACCATAATTAATTCAAAAGGCTTATAACGAGGTGTTATATATAAGTGTAATAAAAACTTTGCGAAATGCGCTTATTTTGCCTAAGTTAATTTCCAAAAGTAATAACTAATAAGTTATTGACATAATAACGAAAGCGAGACTATTTCAGGGAGCGTCCAATGAAAGTGAAAACCAAATTATTATCATTACTTGTGATGGGTGCTCTCAGTGCCCCTGTATTGGCAGCAACACCCGCCAATACATTGATTGTAGTACAAGGCCTTGATGATATTGTTAGCCTTGATCCTGCCGAAAGTAACGAATTATCAAGTATTCAGACCGTACCAAGTTTATATCAACGTATTGTTCAGCCTAACCGTGACAATCCAGAAATTAACGAGCCAATTTTAGTCGAGAGTTGGCAGGCTCACCCTGAACAAAAATCTATCGTCTTTAAAATTAAACAGGATGCAAAATTTGCCTCCGGTAATAGCGTACGCCCAGAAGATATTATCTTCTCTTACCAGCGTGCAGTGACGATGAATAAATCCCCTGCTTTTATTTTAAATGTGCTAGGTTGGAAAGCAGATAATATTAATACCCTATTGAAAAAAGTCAGTGATAAAGAGATTGAAGTACGTTGGACAGCAGATGTTAGCCCTGATGTGGTACTTAACATCCTTTCTACACCAATCGCTTCTATTGTTGATGAGAAATTGATTGCCGCACATATTAAAAATAATGACTTTGGTAATAATTGGCTAAAAATGAATTCGGCTGGTAGTGGTGCTTATAAAATGCGTGCCTACAAACCTCGCCAAGCCATTGTGTTAGAAGCTAACCCTCTTTCACCGACCGGTGCGCCTAAGATAGCCAATATTATTATCAAAAATGTGCCCGATCCCGCTTCACGTCGTCTGTTAATTGAAAAAGGCGATGCGGATATTGCCCGTGACTTAGGTACAGACCAAACTGCAGCATTAGCAGGTAAACCTGGCATTCAAATTTTAAATATTCCTTCTGCTGAGCAAGTCTATATGGCGTTTAATACCGGTAGCGGAAATCCGCTTCTTAGCAATCCGGCATTTTGGCAAGCAGCGCGCTATTTGGTCGATTATAAAGGGATCACTAATGACTTAATGCGTGGGCAATATTTTATTCACCAAAGTTTCTTACCGGTGGGATTACCGGGGGCATTAGAAGATAATCCATTTAGTTTTGATCCGCAAAAAGCGAAAGATATCTTAGCAAAAGCAGGAATTACTCATGCACGTTTTACTCTCGATGTAGAAAACAAAGTTCCTTACATCACCGTTGCACAATCTATTCAAGCAAGCTTTGCACAAGCGGGTGTACAGGTTGATCTGTTACCTGCTGCCGGTAGTCAAGTTTATAGCCGAGTGAGAGCAAGGCAGCACCAAGCGGCGATCCGTTTTTGGATCCCAGACTATTTTGATGCTCACTCCAATGCTAGCGCTTTTGCTTATAATGACGGGCAATCGAATACCGTGGCTTGGTTAAATAATTGGAATATTCCTGAGTTAAGTAAACAAACACTCGTCGCCCTTAATGAAGCGGATAAGGCTAAACGTCAGTCCCTTTATACTGAAATGCAAAAAGAGCTACAACGCAGTTCACCTTACGTGTTTATCGACCAAGGCAAAAATCAGATTGTATTACGGGATAACGTGAAAGGTTATGCTCAAGGTCTAAATGCCGATATGGTCTATTACGACAAAGTCACTAAGTGATCATTTTCCTGCCGCCACTCACAATCATGCTATTGTGAGTGGTCTATTTTTTGCGATTTCAAGGCTGTTGCCGTATGAATACACTCACGATATCCACTCGCCTAAAAAGCCAGTTGTTTACCTTGGTTCAAGGTATATTGACATTGGCGCTAACACTTTTAGGGTTACTGGTTATTACTTTTACGCTTTCTGCGTTTTCCCCTGTTGATCCTGTTTTACAAATTGTTGGTGATCACGCCAGTATTGAAACTTATAATCAAGTAAAACATGAGTTAGGGTTAGATTTACCCATCTACATGCAATTTTTCCACTATGTAGAAGCACTATTGCAAGGAAATTTAGGTACGGCGACGTCAACGGGTCAACCGGTATTTGATGATTTAATCGCCACCTTTCCAGCCACTTTAGAATTAGCCACTGTCGCCTTAGTCATTGGCGCTAGTTTGGGGGTTTTATTTGGTGTGTTATGTGCGCGTTTTGTTGGCACCCCCTTTGATTTTATCTTACGTTTTTTAACGCTATTAGGTAGTTCAGTCCCTATTTTCTGGTTAGGTTTAATACTACTCCTTATTTTTTATGCCACATTGCAATGGACAGCAGGCCCAGGACGTTTGGATGATATCTATCAATTTACCATTGAGCCAGTAACCGGCTTTGCCTTGATTGACACCCTACTGGCAGGTGATAAAGATGCCTTTCTAAACGCCCTATCACATCTCATATTACCGGTTTCTCTGCTAGCCTATTTTGCACTGGCATCTATTACCCGTTTAACACGCTCTGCCTGTTTAAATGAGATGAATAAAGAGTACGTCACTCTCGCCAGAGCAAAAGGGATTGGCGAATTACGTCTCTTATTTACCCATGTATTACCTAATATTCGCGGTGTGTTGATGACCATTATCGCCTTGTCTTATACAGGGATGTTAGAAGGTGCCGTATTAACAGAAACAGTATTTTCTTGGCCGGGGATTGGTCGTTATCTCACAACGGCTCTCTTTGCGGGTGATACCACCGCAATTATGGGGGGCACACTTGTTATTGGTCTATGTTTTGTGCTTATTAATAATATGACAGACATCGTTATTCGTCTGACTGATCCGAGGTTACGCTAATGTCACTCTCCTTTTTAACAAAAATAGCGCGTTCACCTTCAGCGTTTATCGGTCTGTCATTGCTGCTCCTTCTGCTACTAATTGCCATTTTTGCCCCTTGGTTAGCGCCTTATGATCCGAATTGGCAACACGCTGCACAACGCTTATTAGCCCCTAATGCCGCACACTGGTTAGGTACTGATAGTTATGGTCGCGATATTCTTTCACGCTTAATTTATGGTACACGCCCAATGTTAGGTTTGGTGGGTCTTGTTGCCTTGATAACACTACCATTAGGGCTATTTATTGGCATTTTATCCGGTTATTACGGCGGTTGGACAGAGCGAATTTTAATGCGTTTTACCGACATCATTATGTCTATGCCCTCCTTAATTTTAGCCTTTGCCTTTGTCGCCATGTTAGGGCCGGGATTACTTAACGGTGCATTAGCCCTTGCACTTACAGCATGGCCGGCTTATGCCCGCCAAGCCCGTAGTGAAATTCAACACTTACGCAATAGTGATTACCTTGCAGCCGCTGAAATGATGGGAATTAAAGGTATTAGACTATTATGGGGGCATATTCTTCCTTTATGTTTACCTTCTGCCATTGTACGTTTAGCCCTTAATTTAGCGGTGATCATTCTTGCTGCAGCAGGTTTAGGTTTCCTTGGGCTAGGTGCTCGCCCTCCCATGGCGGAATGGGGAGCAATGATTGCCGAAGGGATGCCCGTTATTTTTGATCAGTGGTGGGTGGCCGCTATTCCGGGTACAGCTATTTTAATCAGTAGCCTTGCTTTTAACTTATTGGGCGATGGATTACGCGATGTATTAGGAGAAAGCCATGAATAAAGCCCCTTTAATCGAAGTCGATAATCTGTGTATTGATTTTCCACGTGCTAGAGTGGTGAATAATGTCTCCTTTCAGTTAGGACAAGAGCGGTTAGCGCTGGTGGGTGAATCTGGTTCAGGAAAATCGATGACGGCACGCTCATTAATGGGCTTAGTGCGTAAGCCGGGTCAGGTTTCTGCCGATAAATTGCATTTTATGGGGGACGATCTCCTCGCTTATTCTCCTAAGCAATGGAACCAGTTACGAGGAAAAACAATATCAATGGTATTACAAGATCCTCGTTATGCATTAAACCCAGTGAAAACCATTTATCAGCAAGTAGAAGAAACGGTAAAACTCCATCAAAAATTATCCCATAAAGAGCGACATGCATTAATTACTGAAACTTTGCTTTCCGTGGGATTACCGGAACAGAGTATTTCTCGCTACCCCGGTGAATTATCGGGCGGTATGGGACAACGCGCGATGATCGCTATTGCGCTAATTAATAACCCAACGGTACTGATTGCGGATGAGCCAACTTCCGCACTAGATGCACAGCTACGACATCAAATATTAGAACTTATCATTACCCAATGCGCACAACGAGATATGGCTTTGTTGTTAATTAGCCATGATCTACCTTTAGTGGCTGAATATTGTGATCGTGTTATGGTCATGTATCAAGGGGAGCAAGTGGATGAACTTGAGGCAAAAGCATTACCTCAAGCCACACATCCATACACCCGCACCTTATGGACCTGTCGCCCTAATGCGAGTACCTATGGCACACAATTACCGGTATTAGATAGAACACTGAATTTTAAAGGTACACCTTATGCTAATTGATATTCATCATTTACGCGTTCAATTTGAACAAAATAGACAAATTAAGCAGGTGGTAAAAGGTGTCAATCTACAAGTTAAACAAGGCGAAACCTTTAGTCTAATAGGTCGTTCTGGTTGCGGTAAATCAACTGTATTACGTGTTATAGCCGGATTATTACATCATTGGCAAGGGGATATTAAGTTGTTAGGGCAAGCAATTAAGCCACAGCAACACTTTCAAGGTAAGTTACGCCGTAACATACAGATGGTGTTTCAAGATCCCTATGCTTCATTACACCCTCAACATCGGATAGAACGAGCATTTATTGAGCCGTTAAAAATTCATTATATTGCTTATGATAAAACAACAATAACCTCAGCGTTAGAGCAAGTCGGTTTAGAAGGCGATATTGCTTATCGTTATCCACATCAACTATCAGGTGGACAACGTCAACGTGTGGCTATAGCCAGAGCATTACTGTTGCAACCACAGTTGTTATTGTTAGATGAGCCAACCTCTGCACTGGATATGTCGGTACAAGCAGAAATTTTAAATCTGCTTAATACCTTAAAAAAACAACATAACATGACTTACCTTTTGGTCAGCCATGATGCAGATGTTATTGCACATATGTCGGATAGCGCAGCGCTAATGGAAGAGGGTCAATTGACTTGCTATTATGATAGAAAAGCGCTTTCTCAAGGGCTTCATCGTCTTGATTAATTAAAAATAGCAACAAAAAAGATAACAAAGAGAGAAATGATAAGAGCAGTATTAAATATCAATACTGCTCCTTTGGTAATATTACACTGTGCTTATACTAATAATCCCGGAAAAATAGAACGTAACCCGGTGACAATAAATTCAATACCTAACGACATCAACAATAACCCCATAATACGCGTGACAACGTTGATACCGGTTTGACCTAAGTATTTAACTAATAAAGTGGCACTACGAAACAGTAACCAGCAACAAAAAGCAAAAAAGATACTGGTCGCAGCAAGACCTAAGAAATTAGTCACCCCTTCCCAGCGTGAACTCCAAACAATACAGGAGCTAATTGCACCAGGACCTGCCATCAACGGTAATGCTAAAGGCACCACCGCAACACTGCTACGTACTGCTGATTCATTTTTTTCTTGGTTATTTTGTTTATCTTCTCCTAAGCGCCCATTTATCATGGTCATTGCGATTGTCACTATCAGCATCCCCCCAGCGATACGAAATGAGTCAATAGAGATGCCAAAAATACTCAGTATCGAATCACCTATTAATAGGGAAATAACCAAAATAATCGCAACGGAGCCATTGGCAATTAAGTTTGTTTTATTACGTCCTGCATCCGTTTGATAACTCGTCATACTAATAAATACAGGCAAGATCCCTATCGGGTTTACAATAGCAAAAAGACCGACAAAAAATTTAATATAACCGGATAAATCCAGCAGTGCCCCCATGAAAAGCCCCTTCTTGGCTAATAAACATGCGAATTATGCTCTAAAAGATAGAGTAACTCCAAAAAATGCGCGTTACTTTAAATCAATAAACCAGTTAATTCTATTACTTAACATTATTTTGGCTAAATTTTTCGCTAGTAAACAACCATAACTCTAGTGATTTAATTTTATATCCTAGAGAGTCTTACAACAAAAAAATAGTCCATTTATTTTTGTAATTAATTATCATTACCATTTAAACACTTGCTGAAAGGTGTCAGCTTGCTATTATTGTGATGTAGATCACTTTAATTAATTAGAAAGATGATAAGCTGTCATCATTCAGAAAAAGGAGATCTTTTTAAAATATATTTGTATTTGTTATTGTTTTTTCTTAGCTTTTTAAGCAAATTAGAGCTTCTAATAATAATGACTTAAATAAGTATAGAAATTTTGATTTGAGCTATTCTTATTTAGTGATGATTTTACCGGCTAATTTGCTTAAAAAGTTTAACATTTTATCAGGAGTCTCTTTATGTCTGTAACTAACGTTACTGAACTCAATGATCTGGTTGCTCGTGTAAAAAAAGCTCAGCTTGAATTTGCTAACTTTTCTCAAGAAAAAGTTGACGCAATTTTTCGTGCTGCTGCATTAGCTGCCGCTGACGCCCGTATTCCTCTTGCAAAATTAGCTGTTGAAGAGTCTGGCATGGGTATCGTTGAAGATAAAGTGATCAAAAACCACTTTGCTTCAGAATATATCTACAATGCGTATAAGGACGAAAAAACCTGCGGTATTTTGTCTGAAGATTTAACCTACGGTACTATCACTATTGCTGAACCTATCGGTATTATCTGTGGTATCGTGCCAACCACTAACCCTACTTCTACCGCTATTTTTAAAGCATTAATCAGCTTAAAAACACGCAACGGTATTATTTTCTCTCCACATCCACGGGCGAAATTAGCCACAAACCGTGCGGCTGAAATTGTGTTAAACGCTGCAATCGCCGCGGGTGCACCAAAAGATATTATCGGCTGGATCGATGAACCTTCAGTGGCATTATCCAATGCATTAATGCACCATGATGATATTAACCTGATCTTAGCAACAGGTGGCCCAGGAATGGTAAAAGCCGCTTACAGTTCAGGTAAACCTGCTATCGGTGTTGGTGCGGGTAATACTCCTGTTGTTATTGATGACTCAGCAGATATTAAACGTGCAGTTGCTTCTATTTTGATGTCAAAAACCTTTGATAATGGGGTTATTTGTGCTTCAGAGCAATCTGTTATCGTCGTAGACAGTATCTATAAACAAGTTCGTGAACGTTTCGCCACTCACGGCGGCTACATGTTAACCGGTAAAGAGTTAAAAGCTGTTCAAGATATTATCTTAAAAGATGGTAACTTGAATGCGGCCATCGTTGGTCAACCGGCAGTGAAAATCGCAGAAATGGCCGGTATTGAAGTGCCTGTTAACACTAAGATTTTAATTGGTGAAGTTAAAGAAACTACTGATGCTGAACCTTTTGCTCACGAAAAACTATCTCCTCTGTTAGCAATGTACCATGCACAAAACTTTGAAGATGCGGTACATAAAGCAGAAAAATTAGTTGAAATGGGCGGTATTGGTCATACTTCTTGTTTATATACCGATCAAGATAACTGTCCTGAACATGTTGCCTACTTTGGCGACAAAATGAAAACTTCCCGTATTTTAATCAATACACCGGCATCACAAGGGGGTATTGGTGACTTATACAACTTTAAACTCGCTCCTTCTCTCACTTTAGGCTGTGGCTCATGGGGTGGTAACTCCATTTCTGAGAACGTAGGGCCAAAACACCTTATCAACACTAAAACCGTGGCGAAAAGAGCAGAAAATATGTTGTGGCACAAACTTCCTAAATCAATTTATTTCCGCCGTGGTTGCTTACCTATTGCACTGGAAGAGATTGCAACTGATGGTAAAAAACGCGCATTTATCGTTACAGACAGTTTCTTATTCAACAACGGTTACGTTGATGAAGTGACCAATGTACTGAAAAAATTTGGTGTTGAAACGGAAGTTTTCTTTGAAGTTGAAGCTGATCCCACATTAAGTGTCGTACGCAAAGGTGCAGAGCAGATGAACAGCTTTAAACCTGATGTGATCATCGCATTAGGTGGCGGTTCACCAATGGATGCGGCTAAGATTATGTGGGTAATGTATGAACACCCAGAAACACACTTCGAAGAATTAGCATTACGCTTTATGGATATCCGTAAACGTATTTATAAATTCCCGAAAATGGGTGTGAAGGCTCAAATGGTAGCAATTACCACAACATCAGGTACAGGCTCTGAAGTTACACCATTTGCTGTTGTGACTGATGATGAAACAGGCCAAAAATATCCATTAGCAGACTACGCATTAACGCCAGATATGGCGATTGTAGATGCCAATCTGGTGATGAATATGCCTAAATCACTCTGTGCTTTTGGTGGTTTAGATGCGGTGACTCACGCATTAGAAGCTTATGTTTCTGTATTAGCCAATGAGTATTCTGATGGTCAGGCACTGCAAGCTCTGAAATTGCTGAAAGAATATCTGCCAGCAAGCTATCATGAAGGTGCTAAAAATCCGGTTGCTCGTGAGCGTGTCCACAATGCAGCCACCATCGCAGGTATTGCATTTGCTAACGCCTTCTTAGGGGTTTGTCACTCAATGGCGCATAAATTAGGCTCTGAATTCCATATTCCTCATGGTCTTGCCAATGCGTTATTAATTTCTAACGTTATTCGTTATAACGCGAATGATAACCCAACAAAACAGACTGCATTTAGCCAATATGACCGTCCACAAGCACGTCGTCGTTATGCTGAAATTGCTGATCACTTAGAACTGTCTGCTCCTGGTGATCGCACTGCAGCTAAGATTGAAAAACTGTTAGCTTGGTTAGAAGAGATGAAATCTTCATTAGGTATCCCTGCTTCTATCCGTGAGGCGGGCGTACAAGAAAGTGATTTCTTAGCGAAAGTGGATAAATTATCAGAAGATGCGTTTGATGATCAGTGTACTGGTGCTAACCCGCGTTATCCGCTGATCTCTGAGTTAAAACAATTGTTATTAGATTCTTACTACGGCCGCGAATTTAACGAGCATCCTGTTGCTGAGGTAAAAGAAGTGAAGCCTGCTAAAAAAAGCAGTAAGAAATAATAGCGCTATCTCTGTATTAACAGATTAGCCTTCAATCTTCGATGATTGCTTTACTATAAAACCAGCCACAAGGCTGGTTTTATTTTGTCTACCAATGGATAACAATAATATTCTAATCCCCTTATCTCTCAATTTATTTTTCTTCCTTATATTTAATATGATATCCAGCAAGATAGATGAGATAGCCGCCTTGTGATCATCACTTTTAGGTATACGTTGCTAAAACAGCACCAATCGCCCTCTCCCTCATTTTTATCAACATCCATCTCTTTATTCAGCTTAACCGTGATTAAGCGCTTAACGTGCTTTACAGCGCTTTGATATCTGATTACCTAGAAATGAAAACGCTAAAATTTCTCATTGAGTTAAACCGCACTACTCAATTACTCCTATGATAAGGCTTATCACACAAAAATGAGAGTTGAGCAAAAGTAGGCACTATTAATGTAATAAAATGAGGTGCTTATTTTTTAATAAGCACTTTTTACCGCAGCACCATAAAAAAGAGAAATATCAAAAGATTTTGATCTATCGAAGAAAGGAATAAACTTATAAAAATAAAATTTCAATAAAATATTATCGAACTCACTTTTGCTTATTAAGCGGTATATAACATTAAAAGTAGGGGCTATTTGTGTATTTTTTATCTAATAGATACTACTTTAGTGGTAATTCACGTGTTTATATTTGGTCTATTAAGCACAGTTTCCTCTTTTTTACTCATAACGAATATGAATATTTAGATATAAACATTTCACCTGAGCCATTAAATGGTTGAAATATTTTTTCACTCACAAGCATTTTTTCTCTTCTTTATTCAGTTTTATTAAACTATAAATAATGGCGAAGTATCAAATGTCATCATCTTAGAACATTTGTAAAAATCAATATCTACATCACAAAACAAAGAACCTACGTATATCTGATTACCTTTTTATTGATTAAAGATAATGAAACGGAGAAAACGAATAAATGTTTCTAGAAAAAAACTAACATTTTTTTACATTATTGATGCTATTTTCAGTTATGAATTATAAAATACAGTAAATATAAAACGTAACTTCTAAAAATAGATAACCTTTTTTTAGTATAACAAGAGATAACATTTATTTAGACGGTTATATTTCCCCCTCTCTATTCCCGCACCAATTAACAATAGAGAAGAGGAATTTTGCATTATAACTGTTCAATTCGTCCTTTTAACGTAGCCTCTGTATAATGTTTGCGGCACACTGAAACATATTTTTCATTACCACCTATTTCCACTTGTGCGCCGTCTGAAAGTACTTTCCCATTTGCCGCTAATCGTAATACTTTATTTGCTTTACGCCCGCAGTAACAAACTGTTTTAAGCTCAACGAGCTTGTCAGCCCATGCAAGCAAATAAGCACTACCGGTAAATAATTCACCTCTAAAATCCGTTCTTAATCCATAGGTTAAAACGGGTATATCATAACTATCGGTAATTTCACAAAGTTGTTCTACATGTGCTTTAGTCAAAAATTGGCATTCATCAATCAAAACACAATGAATAGGCTCTTTATTATTTTCAGCTAAAATAGCATCACGAATATTCATATCATCACTGAAAAGCAATGCATCAGCACTTAACCCTATCCTTGAGGTTACTTTTCCCTTGGCAAAACGCGTGTCTATCGCTGCCGTAAAAATCAAAGTTCGCATTCCTCGCTCATTATAGTTATAAGAAGACTGCAATAAAGATGTTGATTTTCCGGCATTCATAGCTGAATAATAAAAGTAAAGCTGAGCCATCAGCTCTCTCCTTAAATAGTGTGTATTATCGCGGGAAGCAGTTTAACATAAACAAACGAGAAGTTATCAACGACAACTATTTATAGCCTTTATTTCTATAAAAGATATAGCGAAAAAAGCGCAGGATCACTGATGAGGCAAATTTTTTGTTTAAAAAATAAATAGCCTTAATAGGTACTTAACATATTAACCCCGCCTTTGATATACAGTTATTAAACTATGAAAGTTACTCTAAGCGCATTTTTAGAAAAAAATCCGTTATTATAAAAAAGTAGACAACGTTTTCTATTCTTTTACATTAGCGCTATCACCAGTTAAAAGATGTATATCATTACTAATATTTCCTTTATTGGCGAAAGATGCCCCAACTTTTAATATTTTTTTGTAAAGATATTCGTTTTAAAAAAAGAAAATTTACGTTTGGTTTGTATTTAGCTATTGCAGAATTTTAAATAGCAATCTATTATTAGTATTACATCAGCCAACAACATTTATTTGAGACCAGGAAAATGAGCGAATCTTTAAAAATATTAAATAACATCCGTACTCTTCGTGCACAGGCAAGAGAAACTTCTTTAGAAACTTTAGAAGAAATGCTTGAGAAACTTGAAGTCGTTGTTAATGAACGCCGCGAAGAAGAACAAGCAATGCAAGCTGAAATTGAAGAACGTCAGCAAAAATTACAAAAATACCGTGAGCTATTAATTGCCGATGGTATTGATCCAACTGACCTGCTTGAAGCTGCTGGCGCAAGCAAAACTGGTCGTGCTAAACGTGCAGCACGTCCTGCTAAATATTCATACGTTGATGATAATGGTGAAACTAAAACTTGGACAGGCCAAGGCCGTACACCAGCTGTAATCAAACGTGCAATTGAAGAAGAAGGCAAATCTTTAGAAGATTTCCTCATCTAATTTAATGCATACTCTATTTAAAATACCCTTTTAAAAATTAAAAGGGTATTTTTCTTGTTTAGTCATTTTTATTAAACGAGCGTTTAACTTTAATAGGCTGATGAAGCTTTTAAATAAAAAGGGCTTTACAAATATAGTGAATGCATTGATAAAATTAATTAGTTAGTTTTATAATAAAAAAGGAGCTTTAAGGCTCCTTTTTGTCTTGTGCATTATATCTATGCTCTGATTATTGCTGGTAATAATCTACATACCAATCCACAAACTGCTTCACACCATACTCTACTGCAGTGTTGGGTGAAAAACCTGTTGTCTGAGCTAAATCGCTACAATCAGCACAGGTTGAAAGTACATCACCATCTTGCATCGGCATTAAGTTCAATTTAGCTTTAATATTGAGTGATTTTTCTATTGCTGTAATAAAATCCATTAACTTTGTAGGTTGCCCATTACCCACATTATATATTTTATAAGGTGCAGAACTTGATGAAGTTTCCCCCTGCTCTACGGTCCAATTTGGGTTGGGTTGAGGAATAATATTAATTAAACGTACCACAGAACTGACAATATCATCGACATAAGTGAAATCACGGGTCATATTTCCGCCATTATAAACATCGATAGGCTCACCCGCTAACATAGCTTTAGTAAATTTAAATAGAGCCATATCAGGACGCCCCCAAGGACCATATACGGTAAAAAATCGCAGTCCTGTTGTGGGTAGCTGATATAAATGAGAATAGCTATGAGACATTAATTCGTTTGCTTTTTTCGTCGCAGCATAAAGTGACACCGGATGATCAACACTATCTTCTGTAGAGAAAGGTTGCTTTTGATTTAAACCATATACCGAGCTTGATGACGAATAAATCAAATGCCCAACGTTATGATGGCGACAACCTTCTAATATATTAATATGGCCTACAATATTAGCATCGATATATGCCATTGGGTTTTCAATTGAATAGCGAACGCCAGGCTGAGCCGCCAAGTGAATAACTCGATCAAAACGGTGATCAGCAAATAATTGCGCAATACTCACTGAATCTGTAATATCAATTTTCTCAAATTGGAAGTTATCCAACTGATTAAGTTTAGCTAATCGTGCTTCTTTTAAGCGCACATCATAATAATCATTGAGATTATCTATCCCGATAACATGATAACCCATTTCTATCAAACGCTGGCTTAAATGATAGCCAATAAATCCTGCTGCACCTGTTACTAATATTTTCATATTATACTCAAATAACCCAATTAATTGATTTCTGCGCTAAACGCTATCATGCTTAATATCACCTCAATTAACATCATAACGCTTAACCTTGTCAATGCCGATATATATATCAATATTAGCACTGTAATTTATCATCTTTTATAGCGGTACTTTTAAGCTTTAAGCCATAAATAAATGCCGCACCACATTATAAAATTAAAATGACAGTGCGACACTATTAACAAGATAAATCGTTAAATTTTGTACTCAACACATTAAGCTTGCAGTGATTTTATCCATTTCGTGAACTCTTCGCCAAACTCTTCGTGCTGTAAACCATATTCAACAAAAGCTTTCATATAGCCTAATTTATTACCACAATCGTGGCTTTTCCCTTGTAGGTGATAAGCTTCTACAGGCTCTTTTTCAATTAACATTGCAATCGCGTCAGTTAATTGAATTTCATCCCCTGCTCCTGGTGCAGTTTTGGCTAATAAAGGCCAAATGTTTTCAGATAACACATAACGACCAACAATAGATAAATTTGAAGGTGCTTCTTCTTTCTTCGGTTTTTCTACCACACGAGTAATGGGTTTACTGTCGCCAGGCTGTAAATGTTCTCCCATACAGTCAACAATCCCGTAGTTAGATACTTCCTCTTCAGGAACAGGCTCTACTAAAATTTGACTTGCGCCAGATTGTTCAAAATGAGAAAGCATCTCTTTTAAATTAACCTTAGTCAGATCAGCACTATATCGGTCTAAAATAACATCCGGCAAGATAACAGCGAAAGGCTCATCACCCACCAAAGGTTTTGCACATAAAATGGCATGGCCTAACCCTTTTGCTATTCCTTGGCGAGTTTGCATAATAGTAACGTGACTTGGACAAATACCTTGTACTTCTTCCAACAACTGACGTTTAACTCGTTTTTCTAAAATAGCTTCTAATTCAAAACTGGTATCAAAATGGTTTTCAATAGAATTTTTTGAAGAGTGTGTAACTAGCACAATTTCATTGATGCCAGCTGCAATACATTCATTAACAACATATTGAATTAAAGGTTTATCAACAACAGGTAGCATCTCTTTTGGGATAGCCTTGGTGGCAGGCAACATTCTTGTTCCTAGCCCTGCAACAGGGATCACCGCTTTTCTTACTTTACGCACCACTGATGACATTACTCTTCTCCTACAAATTAAGTACCATGATATTCCTATGATGTTATGGTACATATAAAAAAATAATCGCCAGAGTATACCAGCTAATATCTACGGATAAACAGAGCATCATCGCTTAATTGAGATTGTTCTTCATTTATGTTTAATATATGTGCAATAACAGATTTTATTTAATCTAAATTTAACGTTTATGTATAGGTGAGAACATTAAATTAATTTTATGGTAGTGATTCCAAATTTTACATTGCCAATCTATTCCCACACACTTTATTTGGTTAATATATAAAGAGTGTAGTGTTCCTAAAGGTACACCACTATTTAAAACATATTTTTTATTCTCTGTTTTTATTTCAGCTCGTAGTCCTGCTGACGCTAATAATATATTTTTTTCCTTGGTGTGGTAATAACCTAAAATTAGCGGGAATGATCCTCTCACCCCCATATCCTCAAGCATTTTATTGATTTTATTCAATATGTTATACATACTAGGTAAGAAGCGTCTTTTCTCAGTAGCTTTTAGGAAACGATTAAAAACCACCCTTAAAAGCAGCGCAACGAGTAACCCATTTTCTTCATCATTAGAGACGTCAACACAGTAAAAAATGATTTGATCTTTTGATAAAGTCGCTATATCAAATAACAACCCCATTTGGGATGCATCATTTAATTGACGATAATTAACATTATATCCTGCGACAATTTGTTTAACTTGCGGTTGCATCTGTTTAACAAAGGATTGAATATAATGAGGCTGTTCTCGTAAGTTATTCCAAAGAGGTCCAAGTTGTCCCCTTGCAATTAATTCAGACTCAAAAAAACCTGGACATAATACTTCAATGACCTTCTGTTTTAACTTAGCTAAATTAGTTACGGGCTTAAGAAAAACGTCCTGAGCGCCAAAGCGCAACATATCATCAATTTCAGCCATGTTGTCAGTACATGAAATAGCAATAACAGGGAAAGACCAATGACGCTGCTCTAGATGACATAAAAAAGTCGGCCCATTCATAACAGGCATTCTGATATCACATAAAATAAGATCAGGTCTTAGTCCCTCTTCAAGTAACAACAATGCTTGGCTACCATTGTCAGTCGCATAAACGCAAGCCTTTTCGTGTGAAAAATACTCAGTGAGCATTGTGCGAAATACAACCTCATCATCAATAATGAGAATTTTTTTACCGACTAAGGCTTTATTCATTAGTAATACCCATAACTATCATTTCACTTGCAGTTTATTTAGCGTTACATTATTAGTTTAGTTCAACATTGACGTTTATTATTCCTAATCGCTATTTTTCTGATGGGGATCGTCGTATAAAAATGGATCAGGACATTACCTTGTCAAATTTATGCCCCTGCAATAGCCAATTGCCTTATAGTGAGTGCTGTGAGCCTTACTTATTAGGGACAAAAAATGCCCCTACAGCTCAGGCATTAATGCGCTCTCGCTATAGTGCTTTTGTGACTCATAATGCAGATCACCTAATCAAAACATGGCACCCTTCGTGTCGTACACCTTCTTTACGGGATGAGTTAATCGCCACGTTTCCCAATACACAATGGCTAGGGTTACATATTATATCGGCACAAGAAAACCCTCGTGATAACGAAGCCTTTGTTGAATTCTCAGCTTGCTTTATTGAAATAAATGCTGATGATAAGCAGTATCTACATGAACGCTCTCGTTTTCTAAAAATAGACGACTGCTGGTTTTATATTGATGGTGTACAGCCTAAAGTAGGACGAAACGATCCCTGTCCTTGTGGCTCAGGCCGTAAATACAAAAAATGTTGTGAACACAACAGAAAATAATTGCAAACACAGAAGTAAATTAAAGGATTTATCCATACATGCAACACCAAAATACTCAAAAGAAAATACTACGTACTATTTGTCCAGATGCGAAAGGGCTTATCGCAAAAATTACTAATATTTGTTATAAACATCAGCTCAATATTGTTCAAAATAATGAGTTTGTTGACCATCGCACTGGCCGCTTTTTTATGCGCACTGAGCTAGAAGGCATTTTTAATGATGAAACCTTTTTAGCCGATTTAGATGATGCACTTCCACAAGGCTCACAGCGAGAGCTTAATACTGCCGGTCGCCGCCGTATCGTCATTATGGTCACTAAAGAAGCCCATTGTATTGGTGACCTCTTAATGAAAAGTGCTTTTGGTGATCTGGATGTTGAAATTGCAGCAGTTATTGGTAATCACGACACGCTAAAACACCTTGTTGAGCAATTTGGGATCCCTTTCCATCTCATTAGTCATGAAGGGTTAACCCGTGATCAGCATGATGAAAAACTGATAGCACAAATTGACCAATACAAACCTGATTATGTGGTATTAGCTAAATATATGCGTGTATTAACCCCCGCATTTGTACAACATTACCCAAATCAAATTATTAATATTCATCACTCTTTCTTACCGGCATTTATTGGCGCCCGCCCATATCATCAAGCCTATGAACGTGGTGTAAAAATTATTGGCGCCACAGCTCACTATGTAAATGATAATTTAGATGAAGGCCCTATTATTACTCAAAATGTAATAAACGTAGACCACACTTTTTCAGCAGAAGATATGATGCGCGCAGGACGGGATGTAGAGAAAAACGTACTAAGCCACGCCCTCTATTGGGTGCTCTCGCAACGTGTTTTTGTCTATGGCAACAGAACAATTATTTTGTAGGCTTACCCGTTTTAAATTAGTGTAACTACGACACAAGCCTAAAGTAACAAGAGCCTGAGATAGTTATTTTATCACAGGCTCTTTTTATTTTTTGTTACACATCCAAGTCAATCACTATAGCTTTCTATCTAAAATCAATACGATATAGCACAACAGTTAAGCAAAGCGGATATTTTTACAGCAGTTGATCGCTTTTTCTTAAAATAGCACTTTACACATCTCAGGTATTTGGTATTATTGCGCCCGCTGTCACGGACAGCAAGACAATTTAATGTTGGTGGGATACCCAAGCGGCCAAAGGGAGCAGACTGTAAATCTGCCGTCACAGACTTCGAAGGTTCGAATCCTTCTCCCACCACCATCTTCAATACTCTTCACTATTTTTTCATTCCAATTCTTTTATTAAATCAACAAACCTGTTTAATATACTCGAGTGATATTTGGATTTATAGATATAACAATTATAAATCAGCTCCGTTTGTGTTAAAGGTATAAAGCACAGTTGCTTTTCATCCTCACTTTTAATCGGGTTTTCATCAGTAAATAATAGCGAATGGTGAGTTTGAATAAAGTTTAAACAACAATTTAAATCATCCATCAATCTAATACTGACAGGTTTACCCTGATCCGCTATTTCATTTTCTAATTTCTTTATTTTTGCTGTTTTATATAAAGCGGGATCACATAACCAAATATTTTCTTTTAGCAATGTATTGATATTCTCTTGTGCTTTTTGTGCTAAGATTTGTTGGCAACATATTCCTAGATATTTATTTTTAACTTGATGTATTAAGCTAAACTTTTCACTAATAATTTTATCTGAGCTTAAGATTAACGTGTTTCCATCATAATCTGGTATCTCTTCAAAATTATCTTTCGAAAATCTCATCATATTTATATGTGAACAATTCTTATTGGCTGCTTGATAGAGTGCTGTTAAATATTGACTTTTACCCCAATCATAATAAACATGAATGCTATTATTAATAACGCCCGATGTGTGTTTTTTTGTTATCTCTTTTTCTTGCAGATAAAGTGATTTTAAATCATTATAGAGTTCTAACCCTTCTTGCGTTAAACTCATACCAAACTTTTCCCGCTTAAACAAGCGCTTCCCTAGCACGGCTTCAAAATCTTTGATTGATTTCGCTACAGGTGGTGTCGTTCGGTTCATCACACGAGCAGCTTTACTTAAGGATCCATTTTCAACGACGGCCATAAAGGCCTCTAATTTACGAGAAAAAAACATAATCCACCATTCCTTTGCTGTGTTAAACAAAACAATTAAATTAATTTTATTAATATAAATAAAACACATATTAACTGAAAGAAATCCATGCGAAATAAATATTATTTTTAATTATCTTCACCTCCTATAAATATAATTTATAATTCAATTGATATTTTTATTCTGTCATTTTGCTTTACATATAAAAAATGATAATACTTATATTCTTCTATCAAAGAATAGTTTATGTTTCTACTTTATTTAATTAATATTTTTTGTTAGGCATAAACTTATTAATATTATTAGTTGCCATACATTTTGCTATTTGGCTACGATTTATCTATATCACGCGATTATATCTCGATGACAGGTATTAACATTGGCATGTAACCGACTTACATTTATTTCATTATCCTGTTAGTATAAGTTATCCTATTATTCAATCTATAAATGGTTATAGTCACATGAAATTTGTCTCATTCAATATTAATGGATTACGTGCTCGCCCTCATCAGCTCGAAGCCATTGTAGAAAAACACCAACCCGATGTTATTGGACTGCAAGAAACAAAAGTTCATGATGATATGTTTCCATTAGAAACTGTCAGTGCCTTGGGCTACCACGTTTTTTATCATGGACAGAAAGGCCATTATGGTGTGGCTTTGTTAACTAAGGCGAAACCTGTCGCGGTACGTAAAGGATTCCCTGGTGATGGTGAAGAAGCTCAGCGTCGTATGATCATGGCGGACATTGAAACCCCCGCTGGATTATTAACGGTAATGAATGGTTATTTCCCTCAAGGTGAAAGTCGTGATCATGAGACAAAATTCCCTGCTAAAGCAAAATTCTATGCTGATCTACAGCAGTATCTGACCACCAGCTTAACGCCTTCCTCTCCCGTACTGATTATGGGGGATTTAAATATTAGCCCAACCGATAAAGATATCGGTATCGGCGAAAATAATATGAAACGTTGGCTAAAAATGGGTAAATGTTCATTTTTACCGGAAGAGCGAGAGTGGTTAGCAACGCTTATGGGTTGGGGATTAACCGATACTTACCGCGCCCAACATCCTGAAGTCGAAGACCAATTTTCTTGGTTTGATTATCGCTCAAAAGGCTTTGATGATAACCGAGGCTTACGTATCGATTTACTGCTAGCAAGTCGTTGCTTAGCAGATAATTGTATTTCAACCGGCATTGACTACGATATTCGTGCGATGGAAAAACCTTCCGATCACGCACCTGTTTGGGCCGAGTTTAAGCTTTAATTCCCTCTCCCCCCTTATTGATAAACCCCACTTTAAATAGATTAAAAGTGGGGTTTATTTATATATTAGTTAGCGTCTTACACAATCAACTAAGCATCACTCTTTATATTGCGATTCGTAGATTGAGACTGCGCTGAACGACTTTTCCCTTGTGCACTTTTTTTCGTCGCACCTTTACGTTTTTTATTCTGCGAAGGCGCAGGCAGGTTTCTAAACGCTTGAATATTAGGACGACGTTTAGCTTGAGTAATTAATTCAAATAGTGTGTTACTTAATGGCATCATAAAATCTTGATACTTAAATTGCTTCTCACTAATTTGCGTTAATATTGATTCCCAATGAGCGGTCATATCGGGTAATGTCGCCATATCTGGCAAAACATGAATTAATGCTCTTCCTGCTGGTGTCGAGTTGATAGCTCGCCCTTTCTTTTGCAGAAAGCCGCGTTTAAACAGTAATTCAATAATACCAGCCCTAGTCGCTTCAGTACCTAGCCCATCCGTCGCTCTTAGGATTTTCTTTAGCTCTTTGTCTTGCACAAAACGTGCAATACCGGTCATAGCCGAAAGTAGCGTAGCATCTGTAAAAGGTCTTGGTGGTTGGGTCTGCTTGGCAACAATTTCGCCTTTTTCACAAAGTAACTCATCACCTTTAGCCACAATAGGTAAGGCGCTACCATCATTTTCCGCATCTTGCTCTTTACTACCTAATAAGGTACGCCAGCCGGCTTGTGCTAAAAATCGTGCCTTAGCAATAAACTTTCCATTTTCAATATCGAGTTCAATCACACATTTGCGGTACACCGCATCTGGCATAAATTGCATTAGATATTGTCGGGCAATCAAATAGTAAATATTCTTTTCATTTTCACTTAATGAAATATTACCTGTTTTCGCAGTAGGAATAATGGCATGGTGCGCATCTACTTTCTTGTCATCCCAGCAACGGTTCTTTTTATCAATATCTAATGTTTCTTGTGGTAAAAGACTATTATCATGCACACTAATGGCATTCATCACCGCATGACGCCCAGCAAAGTGTTCATCAGGCAGATAGCGACTATCGGAGCGTGGATAAGTAATAAGTTTATGCGTTTCATATAAGCGTTGACATGTGTCTAACACTTGTTGAGCGCTTAAACCAAAGCGTTTCGCCGCTTCAATTTGTAAAGCAGATAATGAAAAAGGCAAAGGTGCTATTTCAGACTCTTGTTTATCTTGATAATCGGTAACATTAGCAGGCTTGCCAGCTATTCTATCAACAACATGCTCTGCTAATTTGCGATGTAATAAACGCCCTTCTTCATCTTGCCAAGGCTCGCAGTGTTCACTCGGCTGCCAAATAGCGGTAAATCTCTCATCTGCAGGAGTAACGATATGCGCTTTGACTTCAAAAAAATCTTTCGGTACAAAGTTTTCAATTTCTTCATCACGGCGTACGACTAAACCCAGCACCGGGGTTTGTACTCGCCCAACAGAAAGTACGCCTTGGTAACCATTGCGCTGTCCTAATAACGTGTAAGCGCGTGTCATGTTAATGCCATATAGCCAATCCGCCCTCGCTCTTGCTAAGGCAGAAACACATAATGGAATAAATTCATGATTGTAGCGGAGCTTATCAATTGCTCGAGATACCGCGGCGGGGTTTAAATCGTTAATCAGGCAGCGGCGTGCCTGTTTTCTTTGAGCATCACTAATATTAAGGTAATTAAGTACTTCATCTACCAACAGTTGCCCTTCGCGATCGGGGTCTCCTGCGTGGATCACTTCATCGGCTTGTTTTAGTAATGTGTTGATCGTATCTAGCTGTTTTTTCACATCAGCGCGCGGTTTGAGTTGCCATTTATTCGGAATAATGGGCAAATCATCTAACGACCAACGCGCATAGCGCGGATCATATGCATCCGGCTCAGCCTGCTCAAGTAAATGACCAACACACCACGTCACATACTGGTTATCACCACAAACAATAAAACCATCACCACGTTTATGCGGTTTTGGTAATACATCAGCAATAGCTCGAGCAAGGCTGGGTTTTTCTGCAATAAATAATCTCATTACGTTAGTTTGTCACTTCAATTAACGCTCTTCCTGCTTTCGGCTCTGTTAATTCACCGATCGAGGTCAAATCAATATTAAAGCGTTTAGCAACTTCTTTTACTTGCTCAACGGCTTCTGGCTGTACTGCCAGTAATAAGCCACCTGAAGTTTGCGGATCACATAATAATTTACGTTGCATTTCGCTGATATTACCAATCAAATGGCCATAACTTTCAAAATTACGTCCAGTACCGCCCGGTACACATCCTTGCTCTATATACGCTTCTACTTCAGGTAATCGTGGTACTTGTGAAAAGTGAATAGTGGCTTGTAATCCAGAGCCTTCACAAATCTCGCTAAGGTGACCTAATAGACCAAAACCTGTCACATCGGTCATTGCCGTGACCCCTTCAATATCAGAAAAATCAGTACCGGCTTTATTCATACGGCACATAATTTCAGTAGCTAGGCCCTGATGCTCAGGTTTTAATAAGCCTTTTTTCTCTGCGGTAGTTAATACTCCAATACCTAAAGGTTTAGTTAAAAAAAGTTGGCATCCTGCTTTAGCAGCACTGTTTTTCTTAATTTTACTCACCGGTACAACGCCCGTTACCGCTAAACCAAAAATAGGTTCAGGAGCATCAATCGAATGCCCACCAGCAAGGGAAATCCCTGCTTCTTGACAGGCAGCTCGTCCACCTTCGATAACTTCACGAGCAATTTCAGGCGCAAGTTTATCAATTGGCCAACCTAAAATTGCTATTGCCATAATAGGTTTACCCCCCATAGCGAAAATATCACTAATCGCATTAGTCGCCGCAATACGCCCAAAGTCATAGGGGTTATCAACAATTGGCATAAAAAAATCAGTGGTACTGATAATTCCAGTGCCATTACCTAAATCATAAACAGCGGCATCATCTTTCGTTTCATTACCAACCAATAAATGGGGATCGTGAAACTTAGCCTGTTCACTATGTAAAATCGTTTCCAAAACTTTTGGTGAAATTTTGCAGCCACATCCGGCACCATGACTGTATTGTGTTAAACGAATTGCTTCAGACATAACATGTCATCCTTTTAAAAATAAGTCACAAAATCAGTTAAATCAGCAGGAGAAACCGTTGTAGGTGCTTTCAATGCGGGAGTACCAAGATATAAGAAACCAACAATATGGTCGTGCTCTCCACAACCTAATCCCGCTCTTACCACTGGATCATGAGTCCAAGAGCCTGAACGCCAAATACCACTATAACCTTGTGCCACTGCAGCCATTTGCATCGCCTGAACACAACAGCCTGCCGCAACAATTTGCTCCCATTCAGGAACTTTAGGATGCGCTTTAACTTTGGCAATCACGGTAATAATTAAAGGTGCACGAAAAGGTGCGTTTTTTGCTTTTTCTTCTACCTCAGCACCTAGTTGACTCACCACCGCCGCTTTATGTAATAATTGACTAAAACGCTCAATACCATCCTCTTTCATCACGACAAAGTGCCAAGGTTTAAGGGCGCCATGATCGGGGGCTCTCATACCAGCTTGTAAAATAGCTTCAAGCTGTTGGTTATTTGGGGCTGGAGTAGTCAGTCGAGACGCTGAACGTCGATTTAAAAGCAGTGTTAATGCATCCATTTTTGTATTCTCCTGTCAGTATTATTGTAGCAAAATCCCTTAAGATCAGGGATAGACAGTTGTTATCAATTCGCAGTATAACAAAATGTTATATTACCACCACCGAGAAATTTAAGCGGATATTTTTAGCTAAAATAGGACTGTACCTAAGCCAATATTGAGCGTTTGTTCAAAATATGAATGTTTTAGCTTTTAGGTGTAATACACTGCCCAAGCGCAATAAAATACGTGACAGACTTTCGCTAGTCGCTATATTAGAATGGTGTTTAAATATTTGCAGTCTAAGTAGTCAATCGAGTTTTGTTATTAAAGGATCGAAGTGAGATGTAGGGAATATTAGCGTTTTTTATTCTAAAAATAGCCGTGACCTTTGCTGTCTATTTTTCACCTGCAAGGCATACTCTCATGTAAATAAGGTATGTTGTGGCTATACAGCTAATTTCTTGAGTCGCTCAATATTGAAATAAATACTTTAATAATAGAAACTTAAACCTTTACCATCAATTCTAGCATAACTGTTTAGGATTAATTTTTAGCTTTACATGATGTGGAGATAATATGAGTAAAATTATGGAGTTAATCGGCACTATTTTTCGATTTAGTTGGCAGGCGATTAACTTTATCAGGAAACTAATCTTAAACGTTATTTTCTTCTTTCTACTTTTTATGGGTGTAGGACTCTATTTCATCGTCCAAGAAACGCAAAAACCTACCGATTATCAAGGTGCATTACTGGTTGATTTAAAAGGCGTTATTGTTGACCAAACAGCTAACCAAAATCCTTTAGGGCAAATGAGCCGAGAGCTTTTGGGTGTTTCGGGTAGCCAGTTACAAGAAAATTCGTTATTCGAAGTCGTTGATACCTTGCGCAAAGCAGCGACTGACCCCAAAATTAAAGGAATGGTACTAAAACTTGACGAATTTGCTGGGGCAGACCAACCTTCACTCAATTATGTTGGTAAAGCGCTGACTGAATTTAAAAAAACAGGTAAACCTATCTATGCGATTAGTGGTTATTATAGCCAACCGCAATATTACTTAGCCTCTTATGCAGATAAAATTTATTTAGCATCACAAGGTGCTGTGGGTATTTATGGTTTAGGTTTTAGTAATCTCTATTACAAATCGCTATTAGAAAAACTTAAAGTTAATACCCATATATTCCGTGTGGGAACCTATAAATCAGCTGTTGAACCGCTGATGCGCGATAATATGTCTGATGAAGCCCGAGCCGCATCTAGTCGATTAGTTTCCGTACTCTGGTCTAATTATTTAACGCAAGTTGCAGAAAATCGTAGTATTACTAAGGAAGATGTTTTCCCTGGTGCAAAAGAGATGATAGTTGAGTTGCGTAAAGCCGATGGCGATAATGCTACTTATGCACTTAATCGCAAATTGGTCGATACTGTTAGCTCTTATGCCCAATTTGAAGCGGATATGAAAGAGACCTTTCAATGGGATCATGAAGCTAAGCAGTTTAACAATATTAGTATTTATGATTATGCTGATAACCTCACCGCATTCGCCCCAGAAAACGAAGACGGCAATATTGCGGTTGTGGTCGTTCAAGGCGCAATTATTGATGGTGAAAGCATTCCTGGCTCCGCAGGTGGTTCAACCATTGCTAATCAAATCCGTCAAGCGCGTTTAAATCCTAATATTAGAGCATTAGTATTACGAGTTAATAGCCCCGGTGGTAGTGTGTCTGCATCTGAGCAGATCCGCAGTGAAATAGCCGCCTTTAAACAAGAGAAAAAACATGTCGTGGTTTCGATGGGCGGAATGGCTGCATCAGGGGGATATTGGATCTCTACACCTGCGAGTAAAATTATCGCTAGCCCTTCAACATTAACAGGCTCTATTGGTATATTTGGTGTCATCAATACCTTTGAAAATAGCTTAGAATCAATAGGTGTGCATAGTGATGGCGTGAGTACATCACCTCTTGCAGGGCTTTCGGTAACCAATAAATTACCAGAAGATTTTTCAGAGCTATTCCAACTTAATATTGAAAGTGGCTATAAAACATTCCTGAAATTAGTAGCTGAATCACGTAATAAAACACCGGCACAAGTTGATCGTATTGCGCAAGGTCGTGTTTGGGTTGGCGTTGATGCTAAACAAGTAGGATTAGTTGATGAATTTGGTGATTTCGATGATGCTATTAATGCAGCTGCAACCATGGCAAAAATCAAACAACCAGTCATTGATTGGATGAAACCGGAATTAAGCTTATCAGAGCAAATATTAATGAGCTTATCGGCCAATGCAAAAGCTATTATTCCTGATCCATTACAAGCCTATTTACCTGCACCGGTATTTAAAGAAGTTAAAACACAAACTGAGTTTTATCGTAATATGAACGATCCGCAAAACCGCTATGCGTATTGTTTATCTTGTGGTGATATTCAATAAATAAGTGTGCTCCCGCTCAATATGAGCGGGATTATCTTAGCCTTTGATTATTTTTTAGTTATTTTGCTAAATGGTGTAAATAATGATTTAAAACATCAATTGCTGTATTTCAATTGTGCTTTTTGTCTCCCCTTTCTTTTTTTATTCTGCAAACCCCCTATAATCAACTCTTTCTTATCGCTTAATTCATAAGAGTGTTAGGTCTGATGCAAAAAAAATCCATTTACGTTGTGTATACTGGTGGAACTATCGGTATGCAACATTCTGATCACGGCTATATACCTGTATCAGGACATTTACAACGCCAATTAGCTAAGATGCCCGAATTCCATCGTGAAGAGATGCCCAATTTCACAATCAAAGAGCACCTTCCTTTAATTGATTCATCAAATATTACCCCTGAAGATTGGCAATCTATCGCTGATGATATTAGCGAGAATTATTGCCACTATGATGGTTTTGTCATCTTGCATGGTACCGATACCATGGCATTTACCGCTTCTGCACTTTCCTTTATGTTTGAGGGGCTGGCAAAACCAGTTATCGTCACCGGCTCTCAAATTCCATTAGAAGCTTTACGCTCAGATGGACAAACTAACCTATTAAATGCTCTCTATATTGCTGCACATCATCCGATTAATGAAGTTGCACTGTTTTTCAACAATACTCTGTATCGTGGTAATCGTGCGATAAAAGCACATGCAGATGGCTTCAATGCTTTTGCTTCTCCTAATAGTGCGCCTTTATTAGAAGCAGGCATTAATATTAAAACGTTTAAAATAAACCCATTACCTAAGCCAAAAGGTGAGTTTATTGCTCATCATATTACCCCTCAACCAATTGGTGTGGTGACAATATATCCGGGACTTTCTGATGAGGTGGTGAAAAATATCTTAATGCAACCCGTTAAGGCACTTATTTTGCGCTCTTATGGCGTGGGTAATGCCCCTTCTCATCCCGCCTTGTTATCAACGCTACGCGAAGCAACTGAGCGCGGTATTGTCGTCGTTAACCTAACACAATGTATTTCTGGTCGTGTCAATATGGGGGGCTATGCAACAGGACAAGCACTCGCCGATGTTGGGGTGATCAGTGGTTATGATATGACTTTTGAAGCAGCGTTAACTAAACTCCACTATCTACTTAGTCAACAATATAGCTATACTGAGATCTGCCGTTTAATGCAACAAAATCTCCGTGGTGAAATGACATTAAACGATGACGACTAGGTCTAATCAAAGGTAACTCCTGTGAAAAATTCAGCGTTATTATTAGTTGATCTACAAAATGATTTCTGCACCGGTGGCGCATTGGCTGTTAAGGAAAGTGATACCGTCATAGATACGGCAAATCGGCTTATTGATTATTTTCAACGCCATCAGCGTCCTATTATTGCGAGTAAAGATTGGCATCCCGCAGATCACCTCAGCTTTGCAAAAAATTCAGGTACTATCGTTGGCGAACTTGGCCAATTAAATGGCCGTCCACAAGTTTGGTGGCCAGTGCATTGTGTACAAAATAGTCATGGCGCTGATTTTCATCCATTATTAACAGATGATTTAATTAGTCATATTATTTATAAAGGCCAAAATCGACTTATCGATAGTTATAGTGCTTTTTTTGATAATGACCATGAATATCAAACAGGATTGCATACTCTTTTACAAAGCATGCAGATCGAGCATCTCACCATTTTAGGGATAGCAACTGATTATTGCGTTAAATTTACCGTGTTAGATGCATTACAATTGGGTTATCAAGTATCAGTGGTTATGGATGGTTGTCGAGGTGTCAATATTCAACCAGATGATAGCCAGCTCGCATTTAATCAAATGCAACAACATGGGGCAGTTTTAACAAATTGTAATAACATTATTAGGTAATAATATTAGTTAACATGTTTAAATACAGCAATAAGTTAATTATTTTAAGATCATTATTATCTATTGCTGTATTACTTACCAAAAAATTGACGAGCTAATGAAAAGAAAGGATATAAGCCATGATTGCTATCTAAAAAATTTAACTCTAGATCACACAACTGTTCTAAATCCCAATTATTATTTATATGCTCAAGAACTAATTGGTCTAACTCATCCCAACGTTGTCTACGTAAATTAATTAAATAATGGCTATTTAAATTTAATAAATTAATTGTATAGTTTGCTCTTGCTGTTTGAGTTACATTTAATTCGTCTTTAGGCACAATTCTACCGTCAGATAAATAGGTAAAATAACTTTCACAACCATATTGATAACAAGAAATAAATTTTGTTATATCAACATGTTGCTGTTTGTTTATCGCATGACCACCAAATATTTCTTCTTTACGTACATTACATAATTCTTCGGAACTAAAGGCACTTGCTGCAAGGTTAGCTTCATCAAATGTTTTAGATGGATTTTGACTTTTATTCTCAATATGTTCGATATGATAATTTAAACCAAGTTGATCACCTCTAACCTCACTATAACAACAAAGCAAGGATTGCTGCCTACATAATGACTGTAATACTGTATTTTTATAACTAAAAGATTGCCAACGACTGATGGCTTGGGTTGCATTAATGGGTGGATTTTGATTAGCGACATGTAAGCCACGAATATTTAACGATGATTGTACAATAAACCTCATTTGCGGCCCTCTAAATGAGACAAATATTGTTGTCTATTAAGGCTCCTATGTAAGCGCTGTAATTGTGGGTGAGTATCACCTAAAAGAGCCGTTAACTCTGTCAGCAAAGATTGGGCTAATTCAGTATTTCCTTTTCCTTGATCAACTAATTCAGTTAATTGTTCAAGCATCTCTTTTTCTTTAATTGGTGGTTGAGGATCTACGAGCATAACACTTTCTAAAACTTGATTGCTTGGATTTCCATATGTATGAGCTAACGGTTTTGATGCAATAAGCTTACCTTTATAATTCTCACCAATAACCCGGATACTATCAGAATGTACGGTACTGATAACTTGTGGACTATGAGTAGTAACAATAAATTGCAGCTTAGGAAATGCTTCCATAAGAGAAGACAAAACCCTTTGTTGCCAAGTAGGGTGAAGGAACATATCAACTTCATCAATTAATACAATTCCAGATGTTTCAATAGCGGCTTTCTCTCCAAGATGCGGATTTAATTTAATACAGCGAAATGCAATATCAGAGATCATTGCCACCATATTACGCAAGCCATCACTTAACAATGAAAGAGGAATATAGCCTTGTTCAGGATGTTCCATTACAAGTTGCTGCCCCATACTGGCCCTATATTGTAAGTCATGCCATCCCGTTAACTTTTGCGTTAACTTATTAATAGAAGTTTGTACCACTTTAATTGCTGCAGAAAAATTTCTCTGCGCTTCTTCATCTTGTGGTTTTAATTGCCCTTCTAATTGGGTAATTTGTAACTCACGATGACTACGATATACCCAACTATACCAAGATTGAAATTGCTTATAACTTGATGTTGCAGTTAAACAATTTTGATATCCCCAAAATCGAGAATAAACACTGTTATCCAACTTTTGATCTTGAGCTTCTGAGCTATATCGCCCTTGATACCACAGTCGTCCTGTCCCTAAATATACGATTAAAGGTAAGTTGATGTTTTCTACCGATTGAGAAAAAGATTCGCTAGCTATTTTAGTTGATTTTGAAGACTTATAAATTATGCTCTGATATTTTTTAGCAATATTAGTCAATTGAGTAGTAAAGGTATCACCTTTGGTTGTTGTACGAGGAGCAATTTTATCCCTAGATTGCAACCAAGAGATAGGTAGAATATTCATTTCTGAATTAGAAAATGCTTCTATTTCCGCAGGTAATGCAGGCTCCATATTCTGGTCAAAACGCCTTAACCTGACATCATCAATCTGTATGGTTGCAGCTTTACCTGTTTGGCTTCCTAAATCAAAACCTTTAACAAAAGGCCACATAGCAATACGCACTGCATCAAGGATAGTTGTTTTTCCTGCACCATTAGGCGCGATAAGTACAGTCATTTGAGGGTGAAATGTCACTTCAAGTTGTTCAAAACAACGAAAGTTTTTTATTATTACTTTATCAATTTTCATTTCATCCCTCTCTCAATTATTGTTTTTTATTCTCCCACAGATAAGCAATATAAAAAATACTCTTACCCCTAATAGCACATTCTCCATTATCGGATAAGCTCTTAATCATCATCCATTGGTGTTAATGTGGCTAAACGTTCAGCTTGAAATTGCGCTTTTAGCTCTTGTTTGCTTTTCATCGTAATTTGTCCGTTTGTGCCAACCGTCATATGTTCCGGATTATGGTTATTCTGTGCTTGCCATAAGAGAACAATTTGCATGCAATGCTCTTTTTGCTCTGCAGTGAGTGCAACGCCGTCTGGCCATTTACCTAGCTCAACTGCGGTAGAAAGACGTTGATAAATCTCAGGTGTGACCATTGAAATTAAATCATTAACTTCCATTGATTGCTCCATATATCAAATTACCACGCAAAAGCTGAATCGTTTTTTATTTGTTAATTTATTGTTAATAGTAACTGTTTAGCCCTTTTGCACTTCACCTGTTTCTGTATTGCTAAATGCCAAAGAGGCAGAATTAACACAATAACGTTGTCCTGTCGGTGCTGGGCCATCATTAAATACATGCCCTAAATGAGCACCACATTGATGACAGCGGATCTCTGTTCTTTTCATATTATGCGAAAAATCATCAAGATAAAGAATTGCATCATCACTTACAGGTTGATAAAAACTTGGCCAGCCACATCCTGCATCAAATTTAGTTTCCGAATAAAACAAAGGCGCAGAACAACATAAGCAATGATAAATACCTGTTTCTCTATTATGTAATAATTTACCACTAAACGGCGGTTCAGTACCCCGCTGTTGCGTCACATAATGCTGCATTTCATTGAGGTTTGATAAATCAATGTGATTGTTATCACTTGAAATATGCACTTTTTTTTCATTATTGCTCATAAACACCTCACACTGACAAAAATGTTTTTTAAAACAACAGCAAATAATAACAAAGATTTAACAACAAATCTGGAAAATATAGTCTAAAATCAATGAGAGTAATCTTTAGTTTTTGAAATGTGATACATTTCACATAACGGAGCAAAGGTAACTTCATTTATCGGCAATGATCCCGATAATACACAGCGTAATATTTATCTAAAACGACCAATCCTTAAGCAAAAAGTGTTTTTTTAATTGATTTTTTGCAATTATTGACACGATTCCGCTTGACGACTGGCGCGGTTTTGGTAACTTTAGAAGCAACTTTTTAATTCACTAATAAAGCTGGTGGAATACATATGACTATCAAAGTAGGTATTAATGGTTTTGGTCGTATCGGCCGCATCGTTTTCCGTGCTGCACAAGAACGTTCAGATATCGAAATCGTAGGTATTAACGATCTGTTAGACGCAGAATACATGGCATACATGCTGAAATACGATTCAACTCATGGTCGTTTCAACGGTACTGTTGAAGTAAAAGATGGCCACCTCGTTGTTAATGGTAAAACCATCCGCGTAACATCAGAAAGAGATCCAGCAAACCTGAAATGGAACGAAATTGGTGTTGATGTTGTTGCTGAAGCAACTGGTCTGTTCTTAACTGACGAAACTGCACGTAAACACATCCAAGCTGGTGCGAAAAAAGTTGTTCTGACTGGTCCTTCAAAAGACAGCACACCTATGTTCGTTATGGGTGTAAACCACAAATCATATGCAGGTCAAGATATCGTTTCTAACGCATCTTGTACAACTAACTGCTTAGCGCCTTTAGCAAAAGTTATCAACGACAAATTCGGTATCGTTGAAGGTCTGATGACAACTGTTCACGCAACAACTGCAACTCAACGTACTGTTGATGGTCCTTCAATGAAAGACTGGCGTGGTGGTCGTGGTGCTTCTCAAAACATCATCCCTTCATCAACTGGTGCTGCTAAAGCAGTAGGTAAAGTTATTCCTGAACTGAACGGCAAACTGACTGGTATGTCTTTCCGTGTTCCTACTCCTAACGTTTCTGTTGTTGACTTAACTGCACGTCTGGAAAAACCAGCAACTTATGCTCAAATCTGTGAAGCAATCAAAGAAGCTGCCGAAGGCGAACTGAAAGGCGTTCTGGGTTACACTGAAGATGCAGTTGTTTCAACTGACTTCAACGGTGAAGTATTAACTTCAGTATTCGATGCTAAAGCAGGTATCGCGCTGAATGACAACTTTGTTAAATTAGTTTCTTGGTACGATAACGAAGTTGGTTATTCAAACAAAGTTCTAGATCTGATTTCTCATATCTCTAAATAATTAGAGTTTAGAAAGCCAAGATTGATTTTAGAGCCACCCTTTCGGTGGCTCTTTTATTTTTTTACTCGGCAGTTTATTGTATTCAAATAGTCCGCGACATAAGGTTATAAAATAATGAATGAGAAAATTTTTTCTTTGCCGGTTATTGAACAAATATCACCTTACTTAAGTCGACGCCAATTAGGTGAACTCCCTATTCTGGTGATCTCTCACCCCAAAGTACGTGCGGCTATTAGTCTTCAAGGTGCCCATCTTATCGCATGGCAACCCGCACAAACGCATCCCGTTTTGTGGCTCAGTGAAGATGCCTTATTTACTCCCGGTGTTGCTATTCGTGGTGGTATCCCTATTTGTTGGCCTTGGTTTGCCTCAGCAGGAACCCCAAGCCATGGATTTGCACGTATCTTACCTTGGGAATTTAGTGCTCATTCTGAACAAGAAGACGGAGTGCTTATCACCATGACACTCAAAGAAAGTGCACAGACTCAAAAGTATTGGCCTCATGAATTTACTGTTATTGCTCGATTTAAATTAGGTGATACCTGTGAAATTGAATTAGAGTCATACGGTGACTATGAAGCCACTGCGGCGCTACACTCCTATTTTAATGTCAGTGATATCGATAAAGTTTCCATTACAGGCCTTGGTGGTCACTATATTGACACAGTAGCGGATAAAGAAGTTTATACCGACGAAACAGCCCTACGCTTTAACGGCCGTACTGACAGACTTTATACTGAACCTGAAGATTTTAATCTTATTCATGATGATGGTTGGGATCGTACTATTGAGGTTCACCATTATCATCACAGTGATGTCGTTTGTTGGAATCCGGGTGCAGAACTCGCCAGTTCAATGAAAGATATGAGCTCAGGTGGTTACCGTAAAATGGCATGTGTTGAAACAGCTCGTATTCATCGTCCACTTAAGCCGGATAATGTTCATCCTGGACGTTTATCTGCTGTGATACGCGTACGCAAAAATATTGCTGAAAAATAGTTTGCCACTCTACTTTGTCGAACGAAAAAAGCTTCGAACAAATTCGAAGCTTTTAGTTATCGAAAGCAACTTAACTTACCGTTTTACCGTTTTACCGTTTTACCGTTAGAAAGTATAAGTGACACCTGTCCATAAAATAGCCGTTACCGATTTATTTACCATCGGGCTATCTTTAACTTCGCTGGGTAAGCGATCCACTCGTCCCATCGCGAAGAAATCCCAGTTTTCAGCAAACTTATAGTTAGCTGAGATTTCAACATAAGGTCTCCAGCTATCATTTGGTCGATATTCTGCTAAACCACTACGCTGAGATTCTCCCTGACTAATCCCATATGCGTAACGATTCTGCTTTTTATTTTCCCAAACAGCACCAATTCCCGGTTGAAGTGACCAATTGCCTAGTTCAAAAGGATAAAGGTAAGCAGCATCAGCAATAATGCCATTACTTTTACCTAAAAGATCACCAGAAATAATCCCTCGTAAACTTCCCCATGACTCATGATGTTTATAGGTAAATCCACCCATGACGGTATCACGGCGACGATTAAGTTTTTTCATCTGCTCATCATCAGAGTCACTTGGTTTAAATGCTTGTGGGTAATAGTGAACATCGACAGACAGCTGATCTTTCGGTGAATTCCATAAATAATATCCTGCGGCTAATGTCGCAAAATAGAAATTTTCAGATTGATAATTAACCAAAGGTACAGGTAATAAATAGTCTTTAGATTTAGCACCCTTATAAGGTGTTACTTGTGATAATACAGAACCCCCTATTGACCATTCTCCCGCGAAGGCTGTCGGTGTACTCAATCCAGCGATTATGGCTAAAGAAATAACAATTTTCTTTTTACTCACGATGATTTTCCATATTGTCTTTGATAAAACAGTGACCAAAAAACGACTGTTGTTATGGTGCACTAAAAGTTAGCTAATAGATTACAATCATTTTATTTTTTACATAAAATGACTGGCAATAAGTGCTTGTCCTAATGCAATTCCACCATCACCAGATGGCAATATCATAGGGGTTAATACCTTTTTATTGTTTAATTTTTGCTTAAACAGATCCTTAAGTAAGATATTATTGAATACCCCTCCTGTTAAAACAATAGTATCAATCTGATGTTCTTGCGCAGCTTGCAGAGCAATATCACCCAAACTTTCGGCTAATAAATAGTGAAATAACCAAGCCTTCTCACTGGTATTCAATGTGATGCTTTCCCATTGTGACCAGAAAATGGACAAATCAACATGCTTATCTTTTACAGGCATTAAATGTCCATATTGCTTGATGATATCAGCATACCGATCTACGTGACACTGTAACGCAGCGCTTTGTAAGTAGCATGCCGCTTCGCCTTCCCAGCTTATTTGTTTAGGTGATAATCCCAAAGAGCAAGCAACTGCGTCAAATAATCGTCCACAAGATGATGCTAGCGGTGAATTTAAACCACGAGCCACTGCCTTACTCAAAATCTGTAACTCAGTGAGCGGAATTGCTTGGGTGATAACACTACCTTGCCAATCTTTTGTAAAAGTAGCTAAATGTGCGAACCAATTTCGCCAAGGCTGTATTGAAGCTAAATTTCCTCCCGGCATAGCAACCGCAGGTAGCCCGCCAATACGTTGGGATTTTTTATAATCCACCAGCAAACACTCACCTCCCCATAAAGAGCCATCTTGTCCATACCCTAAACCATCAAGGGCTATACCAATTACTGCGCCTTGTTGCTGTGTATGTCCATGCTCTGCTAAACAAGAGACAATATGTGCATGGTGATGGGGAACTTCTATAACAGGAATATGTTGCTGTTCAGCTAGCTGTTTACCTATTTGATGGCTGATATAATTAGGATGAGCATCAATGGCAATCGCTTTGGGCGTAAAACGATAGATCTGTTGAAACAGCGTGAGCGATTTCAGTAATTGTTGCCTCACACTTAAATCATCTAAATCACCTAAATGCGGCCCCATAATAGCTTGGTGCTCTTTTAAGAGACAAAACACATTTTTCAGATCCCCTCCTAAAGCCAAAATTGCAGGTTGTGCATCAAAAGTGGTTGGCAATGCGATAGCATCTGGTACATAACCCCGTGAACGGCGGATCATCACACACTGATCATCTTCAATACGCACTAATGAATCGTCCGCTCTTTGTATAATCTCCCTATTATGCATTAGAAATAATTCTGCAATATCACCAAGCTGAGTTAACGCCTCTTCATTGGTTAATGCAGGAGTGTGTCCCGTCGCATTACCAGAGGTCATGACTAATGGAATTTGTGTTTCATGTGCGAGAAGATGTTGCAAAGGATTAGCTGGTAACATAACACCCACTTCTGTTAATCCAGGTGCAATCAGTTCACTTAATGAAATAGGGGCGATTTCTTTAGGAATAAGTACGATAGGTGCTGCGGTACTGGTTAATGTTTCTATCACTTTTGAGTAAAACTCGGCATTATCGTCCGGTTTTTGGAGCTGCTCAATCCCGGTTAACATCACCGCAAGTGGTTTGGCTGGACGATGTTTACGCGCTCTTAAACGCGCAACACTTTCACTATTGCGTGCGTCACAGACTAAATGAAAGCCACCAATGCCTTTTACAGCAACAATTTTCCCCGCTAATAACGCCTGACAAGCTTGCGTTAATGCCCGCTCTTTTATTGCAAGTTGTTGCCCTTGATGATCTGCCAACCAAATATGAGGTCCACAGACAGGACAGGCATTAGGTTGTGCATGAAAACGCCTATCTGCGGGATCTTGATATTCATGTTGGCAAGTCGGACAAAATGGAAATGCAGACATAGAGGTAAAAGGCCTGTCGTAAGGCATTTTTTTTATAATAGTAAAACGGGGGCCGCAATGGGTACAGTTTATAAAAGGATAGTGATAACGACGATTTTGTGGATCAAACAACTCATCAATACAAGCCTGACAAGTCGCTGCATCAGGTACAACTTGTGTATCCATTTCTCCACCACCACTTTTTACAATAGTAAAGTCCGTGGGGAGTTGCTCCCATTGATAAGGTGTTTGTTCAATACGCTCAATGCGTGCAAGAGGAGGACATTGAGCTGTTAATGCATTAATAAAGTGTTGATTTTGCGGTGATAACGTTAAGTGGATCAATACTCCTAAGCTATCATTACTCACCTGCCCTAATAAACCAAAATGATGTGCTAATTGCCAAACAAAAGGGCGAAAGCCAACACCTTGAACCTTTCCTTTCACACGCAATGTAATGCCGTTACTCATAGGATCACCAAATCAAAATAAGTTTAAGCTTATTCTAGTTTAGTGATTATTAACAACTTTCATTTAGATCAGAAAAAGTAGAGTTTGCTACATTTATCGTCACCTCAACCGCCACTCGCGGTGCAATAGCGCACAGTAATTCATAACCAATAGTGCCACAAGCCAGTGCAACTTCATCAACCGGTAATTGATTTCCCCATAACTCAACAGGGCTTCCATGTTCAACATCCGGCAAGTCGGTTACATCAATAGTAAGCATATCCATTGAAATACGCCCAACTAATTGTGTTTTATGTCCTTTAACGATAACGGGTGTACCATCTGGGGCATGCCTTGGATAACCATCAGCATAACCACAAGCGACAACAGCAATTCTCATATCACGTTGTGCGGTATATCGGCTACCATAACCAATTTGTTCACCTTTTTTTACTGACTGAATAGCTAATACTTCACTGTTAAAGGTCATCACAGGTTGCAAATCAAAATCAGCAATATCTTGCCACACCCCTGAGGGGGATACACCATATAAAATAATACCGGGACGAACCCATGAATGATGGGTTTGTGGTTCAAATAAAATAGCCGCAGAATTGGCTAAACAGCGCGGTAAATCATTCACCATTGAGCTATCAATAATCTGTTTTTGTGTCGCCATATTCAGCCCTGAATCAGCATTAGCAAAATGGGACATTTGTACAATAGAGCCAATATTAGTTATGCGTTTTGCTCTTTGTATAGCTTGCTGATAGTTTTCTGGTCGGTAACCTAACCGATTCATGCCACTATTGAGTTTCAGATAAATATTGATAGGCCGCTCTAATTGCGCTTGCTCAATGGCTTCAAATTGCCAATCAGCATGCACAACCGTCGTTAATGAATAACGCTCTAATAAATACACATCATCTGGTTTGAAAAAACCTTCAAGCAAAAGAATGGGGCCTACCCATCCTTGCTCTCTTAGCATAATTGCTTTATCTAATTCAATTAAGGCAAAACCATCGGTATGACTTAATGCAGGCCAAACACAAGAAAGACCATGTCCATAAGCATCAGCTTTAACCACTGACCATACTTTACTTCCCTGCGCTTTCGATTTGATCACCGAAAGATTATGACTCAGCGCATCTAAATTTATGCTAATTTTGGCAGGTCTGGACATCGTCTCTCCTTAATTAATAAACAGCATCAAGTTTTTGCCCTGGACGGAGCAATTTAGTATTAAATCCATCGATATAACGGAACACGGAGAGATCATCTGCAGCAATTGCCGTTTTATTACCTGATATTAAATCAGCTAACAGCTGTCCTGAGCCACATGCCATCGTCCATCCTAATGTACCATGCCCCGTATTTAGGGATAAATTACGATATGCGGTTGGCCCAACTATCGGTGTACCATCTGGCGTCATTGGCCTTAAGCCTGTCCAGAATGTGGCTTTACCGATATCACCACCACCCTCATAGAGATCTTGAACAACCATTTTGAGCGTTTCACAACGTGATTTTAAAATATTCAAATTAAAACCTACCACTTCCGCCATACCGCCCACACGAATGCGATTATCAAAGCGAGTCACCGCAATCTTATATGTTTCATCTAAAATAGTGGATGTTGGTGCTCTGCTTGCATCAATAATAGGCATGGTTAATGAATAGCCTTTTAAAGGATAAACTGGAATTGTGATTTTGTTTTTCAAAAATTCAGTCGAGTACGATCCCATGGCGACAACATAGTGATCTGCGGTTAATAAACCATCATGGCATTGTACACCGGTGACTTTATCACCATCAAAAAGTAGGTGTTTTATTTCTTTATTAAATAAGAAGGTAACCCCGGCCTCTTCAGCCATTTTAGCCAGTTTCTTAGTAAAGATTTGGCAATCACCCGTTTCATCATTAGGAAGACGTAATCCTCCGGTAAGTTTATGACTCACATGCTCTAAAGCGGGTTCTGCTGATTTTAGTTGCTCGGCTGTTAGCAGTTCATAAGCCACACCTTCTTGCTTTAATACAGCGATATCATTAGCGGCATTATCAAATTGTTTTTGATCACGAAATAGCTGTAACGTTCCCCCTTGGCGTCCTTCGTATTCAATACCGGTATCTTGGCGTAATTGACGGATACAATCACGACTATACTCAGCAATACGCACCATACGACTCTTATTCATCGCATAATGAGAAGCATCACAATTACGTAGCATTTGCCACATCCAGCGTAATTGGAACAGTGAGCCATCAGGTCGGATCGCTAAAGGTGCATGTTTTTGAAACATCCATTTTACTGCTTTTAATGGAATACCCGGGGCACCCCAAGGTGTTGCATAACCCGGAGATATTTGTCCTGCATTACCTGCACTCGTCTCTTCTGCCGCACTACTTTGCCTATCGACAACAATGACTTCATGCCCTTGTTGTACTAAGTACCACGCACTTGTTACACCAATAACGCCGCCACCTAAGATGATCACTTTCATGGCTAGACTCCAAATAATTTACATTGATATAACATAAGAATAATATTCCATACACAAAAAGCCAGCACAGAATAATCATCTAGCACCACAAAAAAGCAAATTTTAGAGTCAAATCACATTTAATTAGTAATAACAGTGTTAGTTTTGCAGAGCAATTATTAATTCTATTTAAAAATCAATTTGATAGAGTATTTGGCGCTTTTTATAAAAATAATACATAAATATATTATTCAAATATAAATTAAATAAGCCAATAAAAACCCATCATGCGATTTTTATGAAAAACCAAAAAAACTTATTATTATCAGAATATAATATTAAGATGAGATGTGTTTCAAATTTTTTTTACTAAAAATAGCCAAATTAAAGTATCACCTAAAAATGGCTGGTTAAACTAGGCTTGCTGTTTTTAGCCCGCTATTCTTTCACTTCTCCAATAATAGTCATCATATTTCTATTACTACCATTTTCTGGATAATAAAAAATCAGCACTGGATCAATAAGATCCAATGCTGATGTTAAGACAGGATAAACGCGATGAATTAACGTTTTACTTCTTCTAAGTCACTAGGTAGTGGCGATTGAAGCTCATGCCAAATAATGCCACTCTCTTTTCCGTATTGGCGAACGCAATCCATAACGTGCTCAGTATCTTTTTGCTCACATAGTAACGCCAATTTTTTATAAAATGATAGCGCCAACTCTTTCGCCTGAACATTAGAGAAATAATAACGCCCTACACGGGTATATAATCCCTTAAGTCCGTTTAAGATCAATCCATAAATAGGATTACCGCTGGCAAATGCCAAACCACGGAAAATGTTATAGTCCAACTCACTAAACTCATCAGCACTATTTTCAGTCGTTAGTTGATGAGTCAGTACTTCTAGGGATTTTTCTGGATTATTTTTAAATGCCGTGCGAATAAAAATTGCTGAGATATTCGTTCTTACGGCTAATAAATTATCGATTAATTGTGGCACGCGATCATGATCAAGACGCGCGACAGTTTCAAGAATATTAAGACCTGACGTTTCCCAAAAGTTATTCACTTTAGTTGGTTTTCCATGCTGGATAGTTAACCAACCATCACGAGCTAAACGTTGTAAAACCTCTCTCAATGTCGTTCTTGTCACACCAATTAATTCGGAAAGCTCACGTTCTGCGGGCAGAATAGAACCTGGTGGAAAACGGTTGTTCCAAATACTTTCAACAATGTACTCTTCCGCAAAACCTGCGGGGCTTTGAGCCTTAATAACCATATTTTTATTTCTTCCGAAGCGTTTTTTCTGCTAATAATAGAAAAGATAATATCAGAATGCTTAATTTTGATATAGCTCAACCATCGCTAAATAGTGAATGGCATCATAAAACATGACACTGTTTTATCAATTTATTATTTACGAATACGCTTAATTTCACAGCGATTAGAGCGTATTATGACTAGATTGCGCATTTTAGGCGCCTAAAATCTCTATTCGGAGGATAAAAAACATAATGGATATGAGTATAAGACAAGCATTACTGAAAAATTTCATGGGGAACTCCCCTGATTGGTATAAGCTTGCTATTATTACTTTTTTAATCATCAACCCACTGATTTTTTTCTTTGTTGACCCTTTCATTGCTGGCTGGCTACTCGTTGTTGAGTTTATCTTCACTTTAGCCATGGCATTAAAATGTTATCCGCTACAACCAGGGGGATTACTTGCTATTGAGGCCGTCATTATTGGTATGACAACGCCGAAACAAATAGGTCATGAAATAGCCAACAACCTTGAAGTCATTTTATTACTGGTCTTTATGGTTGCGGGTATTTATTTTATGAAGCAATTACTTCTATTTGCTTTTACAAAATTACTCCTCTCTATTCGATCTAAACGCTTATTATCATTAGCATTCTGTTTTGCTAGTGCCTTTTTATCTGCTTTTTTAGATGCTTTAACCGTGATTGCCGTGGTGATCAGTGTTTCTTTAGGCTTCTATTCCATCTACCATAACTTTGCCTCTAACCAGGCTGATGCAGAGTTAAGCAATGATGGCTTTATTGATAGCACAGAGAAAAAACAGACCTTAGAACAATTCCGTGCTTTCTTACGTAGCTTAATGATGCATGCCGGTGTTGGTACAGCATTAGGTGGTGTGATGACGATGGTTGGTGAGCCACAAAACTTGATCATTGCAAAACACCTAGAATGGGATTTTGTCACCTTCTTTATCAGGATGTCACCCGTTACTATTCCCGTTTTCTTTGCTGGACTTGCAGTATGTTATTTGGTTGAGCGCTTTAAGCTGTTTGGTTATGGTGCCGAGCTACCTGAATTAGTGCGTAAAGTTCTCACTGATTACGATAAAAAGAACAGTGAAAAACGAACTCAACAAGAAAAAGCCCAGTTATTAATCCAAGCATTAATTGGTATTTGGTTAATTATTGCACTGGCCTTACACCTTGCTGAGGTCGGTATTATTGGTCTTTCTGTTATTATCTTAGCCACCACTTTCTGTGGTATCACTGAAGAGCACGCTTTAGGTAAAGCTTTTGAAGAAGCACTGCCTTTCACCGCATTACTTACAGTATTCTTCTCCGTTGTTGCCGTGATTATTGATCAACAGCTATTTGGTCCTATTATTCAATTTGTTCTACAGGCATCAGAATCTTCACAACTGTCACTCTTTTATCTCTTTAATGGCCTACTTTCTGCCATTTCAGATAATGTATTTGTGGGTACGGTCTATATCAGTGAAGCATTAAGCGCATTGCAAGAAGGATTAATTAGCCAATCTCAATATGAACATATTGGTGTCGCAATTAATACTGGGACTAACTTACCGTCAGTGGCAACGCCAAACGGACAAGCGGCTTTCTTATTCTTATTAACTTCTGCATTATCCCCGCTGATCCGCTTATCTTATGGACGTATGGTGATGATGGCACTTCCTTATACCATCGTTATGACACTGTTAGGATTACTTGCTGTAGAATTCTGGCTCGTGCCTATGACACATTGGTTATATGAAATTGGCTTAATCGCTATTCCATAAAAAACCATCATGAAATGAGTATTTTTTAGGGCTTTTAATGTTTAAAAGCCCTATTTTTTCATAAAAACACCTATTAATGTAAATATTTGTGAAATAAGAGATTTTACCTTTTTTTTAGTCTAGTTTTTAGGCAGAATAACAACTTATTTCAATATTATCATGGACATTGTTATGTTGAGTGCTCTTCGTCACTGGTCACAAAGTCGTTTTTCATGGTTACTGCTGGCATTAACGGCAATTGGTCTTGAAGGTGCGGCATTGTATTTTCAGTACGGAATGGAATTAATGCCTTGTGTGATGTGTGTTTATCAGCGCATTGCTGTATTAGGGATCTTAGTTGCCGCATTAATTGGTTTTTCTTCGCCAAAACTGACACTAATGCGCATGGCGGGTAGTTTTTTATGGCTTTATGCCTCATACCGCGGTATTGAGCTAGCTTGGGAACATACGCAACTTATTCTTAATCCATCACCTTTTGCAACTTGTGATTTCTTTGTTACCTTGCCTTCTTGGTTTGCATTGCAAGATTGGTTCCCTGCCGTATTCCAAGCATCAGGGGATTGTTCTGTTAGCCAATGGCGGTTCTTGTCATTAGAAATGCCACAATGGATGTTAATTATCTTTTCTGCTTATTTTATTGTTGGTTTATTAGTATTAATCAGCCAAGTCACCTCTTCTTTTTCCAAAAAAGACTAACATACGCTACTGTTAGCTATAGAAAGATAGAGCGCAGATAAATTATTATCATCACAAAAATAGGCGCTTAATCAGACATTAAGCGCCTATTTTTCTAATTATCATTTATTTATGCATATTCCCCAAGCGTATTAACCTGGAATACAGGCACCATCAATCAACGCTTGTTCACTACAACGTTTACCATTAGCAAATTGACAAACGGGTGTTTGACCGCCGTGTAATTCATAAGTTAACGCAGGCACTCCACCAGAAAATATACAGGTCTCTTTTGCTGGTTCCTCTAAAGGAATAGAAGGTGTGGTCGCTATCGTTTTATTGCTATTAATCACTTGAGCGGTGGTATTTTGTGCTTGTTTAGATTGACTACAACCAGTAAGCAACGCAAAGCTGGTCAACATCAACAAAAAACACGTTGCTTTCATTTTTCTTTGCATTATAAAAACACCTAAATTATCTCTGTTATCTCTGATTAGTGTGAGGTGCTATTGGAAAGTAAGTTAATCACTAAGACGCCGGCAATAATTAATGTCATACCGACGATGGCGGGTAAATCGAGTTTTTGTTGATAGACAAAAACAGCCGCAACAGAAACTAAAACAATACCTAATCCGCTCCAAATTGCATATGCAATCCCCAGTGGCATGACTTTCACAACCTGAGATAGCGCCCAAAAAGAAAAACAATACCCCACCACGACGACAATAGATGGATATAATCGACTAAAGCCATCGGATGCTTTTAACACCGTTGTTGCAATAACTTCAGATATAATGGCTAATATTAGGTAAGTTAATCCATTCATTTCTTCGCCCTACTAAGATCCAAATTCAATTTTGTGAATTCTATCACAAGATATTTCTGTGATATCTATTTTAGAACAACAAAAAAGGCATCTATTCAGCGCAATAGATGCCTTAAAATGCTATTTATAGATTTTGTTTAATGGAGCCGGTTTTTTTCGCGAGGTTTGCCTCCCATCGCAACACGATAACGGGTAAAAATAAAGCCACACCACGCTAGTGCAATAATACTTAAGGCTGTTCCTGCATAGCCGATATTTGGCATTCCTGCGTGCAATATTACTTGATTACCTAACAAAGCCCCTGCCCCAATACCGATATTAAAGATACCTGAGTAGATCGACATGGCGATATCTGTTGCATCAGGTGCTAAGTCAATCACTTTAACCTGCAATCCTAACGCAATACACATAAAGCCTATTCCCCAAAAGATGATTAAGGCAATAAATGTGAGTGTATGTTGGCTACTCATCATCAGCGTACTTAAGCATACGGTTAAGAGAATAAGTGCAAAGAATAAGAATGAGGTTGGCATTTTGGTACTATAGCGACTAAATAACACACTCCCCAAAATTCCTGCACCGCCAAAAATCAGTAATACAATAGTGGCAAAATTTTCATCTAATTTTGCAATATCAATAACAAAAGGCTCAATATAACTATAAGCAGTAAAATGAGCGGTCACTGCGATCACCGTTAGTAAGAAAATACCCACTAATGGTGCTCGTTTTAGCAATATTGGGACACTTTTTAACGAGCCGGAATGTTCACTGGGTAATAAAGGTAAATAGCGCATTAAAGCAAGCATGGTTATCAGCGCCAGTACACCTATACCCAAAAAGGTAGCTCGCCATCCTAACCATTGTCCAACCACCCTTCCCAGAGGTAAACCCAGCACGGTAGCTAGTGCAACACCGGTTGCTAATAAACTTAATGCTTGTGCTTTTTTACCATGGGGTGCCATTCTTATTGCTAATGAGGCAGTAATCGACCAAAAAACAGCATGAGCAAAGGCGACTCCAATCCGCCCTACAATTAGCGAATTAAAATCCCATGCCACGCCAGATAAGACATGGCTTAGAATAAATACAATAAACAAAATAATCAGTAGCTTACGTCGCTCTACTTTGCTGGTCATTATCATTAATGGCAAAGACATTAGGGCAACAACCCAAGCATAAATAGTGATCATCAACCCTGTTTGAGCCGGCACCATGGCAAAACTTTCAGAAATATTACTTAACAATGCAACAGGTACAAACTCTGTCGTATTAAATACGAAAGCAGCAAATGATAGAATAATTACCCTGATCCACGCTGTTTTACGGCTTACTTCATTAACGCTATTGGGTGTGGTGATATTCATAATTGTTTAAATACTTTTCAGTGAATTTTATAAATAGATAAAAGATACTTATGTACTACTGCCAGTGAATTTCATAAAAAGAAGCGCAAATACCCATCGTTATATTTTATAACATCTAAATAGAATAGATAATAAAGTGTGTTTTATAAAGCGATAAGTAAAGATAAAAACAAACTAATGAATAGAAAAACATCTGACTAAAACGAATCAGCCTATTATGTTAGCATAGGCATAACGCTAAATTAAATCCCTACATTGGCTTCTTTTTAACGTTAACATTTTATTTGGATCGCAAAAGGGAGATCGGCAAGGAAAAATAGCGTTACTGAATCACATTTTTATTAATAAAAAATGATAACCATTTCATGCTATTATAAATAGATCTTCACGGGCTTATTGTTGCAGTTAGTCTAATAATAGAGAGTCTATATTATAAAAATAAAGAGAATAACTATACAGTAGCTTAATACTTATGGATTAATTCTGTCTATAAATTGAATAGCTTGCTCACAGGCAAAACTTTGGGCTGGAGATGAGCTATCATTAAGGCTATTTTTAATAGCAAAAATTTGCTCAATTGATGACCGAGGAAGTAACAAACTACCTTCCGCTAGTGCTTTTTCAACACTGTCTAATTTAGACACGAGTTGATTACAACTTTCACTGTTTTCTAATGATTGATAACGTGCCATGACATCATCACGCTTACCTTTGACAAAAGAAAACATATCGTTGATTTGTGTTGAGGAGTTTTCAATAACATTACGGCTATTATTCCAAGCAGCAACGGTATCTTCTTTAAATACAGAAACAACTAAGATTGCAACAAAAATAGCAATCATAATAGTCAATGATATAATTCCTCCTGCAATAATAATTATTTGTTTCATGAAAGCCCCCACATCACTAATCATCTTTGTATCTGTATATAATTAAAGCCATTCATATTCAATATTGATTACAATTCTTTTTATTTTTTACATTTTATTACGCAGACATGTAGCCCTATTGGCATAAGAAATAATTTATTATTATAATTTAAATATTGTTAAGTTATTATACTTAAATTCTGATTTTAATTATTATTTGGATATGCGTTAAAAATAAGATTTATCGCAAGTATATCTGGTTTTCATTATAGCCATTATAACGATTATTTATTCAAGCATATTGATAATACTTTATAAGATAAAACGTCATTAAAAGTAAAGTATTCTAAACTTTTAGTTGTAACCTTGACCTTCCCCTAAGGGGAATCTTTAGAATAAGAATAATTCATACAATATAAAGGGAACACTGATGAAAAAAGTTTTACCTATCGCCATCGTTTTAATGGGTTCACTCTCTTTTGGTGCAATAGCCAATAATTCACATATGAATATGAGTACTAATGTGGTACAGAGTAACTCTCCTATGAACCAAGAGCTCATGGATTCAATGAATAAAATGCATGAAAATATGGCAAAAGGAATGAATAGTGATAATGCAGATGTTGCATTTGCGCAGGGAATGATCGCTCACCATTTGGGAGCAATTGATATGGCAAAAATCGAGCTAAAGTATGGTACTGATCCTGAAATGCGCAAATTAGCACAAGCTATTATTGATGCACAAGGCCCTGAAATTGAACAAATGCAAAAATGGTTAGAAAAAAATAATACCAATATGCAAAATAACTAATATTTGAAACGCAGGCGTTCTATTAAGGAAAGTCTGCGTTTTCTTACATTGCCATGTCATTAACCTGTAACTATTAGCGAAATAACGGCATTATATCTTCTCTATTTAACATTATTGCACTATTAAACATAAGTATGCCTAAAAATATAAACAATACTCCTGCTAATAGACGTAGTAACTCCGCCATATACCTAAAAGATAAGTTAGTATTTTTTACCGAAAACCGATAAGCAACATTTCGCATATAATAAACTGTTAATGCAATTGCAGTAATGGTTAAAGCCGTTCCTATTGCCATTGCAATGACAGCCGCTATTCCCCAAAGATAGATATTTAATGCATATGAAAATAACAATACTAACAATGCGCCAGAGCAAGGGCGGCTGCCAATAGCGAATAGTACCAACAATTGTGCTGACCAATTCCCTTGTAATTCATTGGAAGTCACCACATGTTTATGACCACAACATGATGTTTGTGAGATGGTTTGGTTGCTTTTATGTTTATAGAGATATCTAGATCGCTTGATGATAGGTGTTGCCTGTTTAATATAAAAAGCACGCTTTTTATAGTCTGACAATAAACGACGAATAGACTGGATAAAAATAATAATGCCAGATAATGAAATTAATAAATAGCTACTATTTTCAATGTAATGGCTTGCTATTTTTAAATGAGAGCTTGATAGGTTTAATATTATTAATATAACAGTAATGATAACTATGGCAACTGTACCTTGTAGCAATGAAGCAAGGACACTTAACCACGCACTTTGTTTTAATTTGGTCGGGTGAGTAGCAATATAAGTACTAATAATGACTTTTCCATGCCCAGGGCCAACAGCATGCAGTAACCCATACAAAAAACTAACACCTATTAATATAAAACCTACTTGCCAATTATTTTCGCTAATATCTTGCATTAATTCTGCAAGATAGCTATTGATAACTTTTTGCCATTGAACATTAAAATAAGTTAGTTCAGACCAATAATAAGCAATCAATAACAAACAACTGACTATCACTGTGAGTAAGCTAATTAGTAGTCCCCTTTCCTTCGTTATATTTATTGGCATAATACTTGTACTCGTTGTGTAAAAGAGAGCCCTAAATTTAAATCACTATCAGCAGAGCCATTGATATCTAATGATTGTGCATATTCTTTTAAACTTTCATCAGCAAAAGGTTCAATCAGTTTGTGTTTACAATCAGCGATCATTTCTAAAGGCAATATGATCTGTGTATTGTCACGATAGGTCATGCTGACATAAAAAGTGGGATCATAAGTTAAAAGTTCAAAATGATGTTTAGCAAATGGTAATGGGGTAATAAATAGCACATCAAAGCTAAACTTCACCTGTAACTTCTCTTTTATAAGAGTGTAATGGCTTGGTATACGACGGAACTTTTGTTTTTTCCCATCCATATAAAACTCGGAAAAATAGTTCTGAGATAATATATTGCTCATTAATCTCGCCGCCTGTTTTTTCCAAATATCACTTTCTGGTTGCGCATTATATATATCGTACAGAATATCCATTGAGGTTATCGGATCCATAACCCAAGAAAAAGTTAATCCAATTAACTTATCATCTTGTGTATTAAAAGTTGTTTGCATATCAATAAAGCTATGAGGATGTGCTAAAACTTTTGGTGTAGTCATCAATAAAAAGAAAGACATCAATATCGAAACTGCTCGCCAAGAGAAATTTTTAAAATTAACTATCCACATAAACAAAACCACCCATGATATTTTGTTATAATATAACATCACGGATTTATAAAATGATAGTCATTTTATGAAATTATTCTAGGTGTGTTATAACTTGGTTTAGTGAAAGCGAGGTGTTTAGAAAGCAAAAAGCCACCCTATTGGGTGGCTTAGTATTTTTAACTTACTAAAGTAGTAGTAAAGTTTTATATGGTGCCCAGGGCGGGACTTGAACCCGCACAGCCTAGAGGCCGAGGGATTTTAAATCCCTTGTGTCTACCGATTTCACCACCTGGGCTAAATTGTATTTATTTATTTTTGGTACTTATTTATTAGTTAAGTACATAATAAATAAACTTAAATCATTTTTTGTTTTAACTTTATGTAGCTAATAACAATATTTATTACGCTAAAACTACTTTTCCTATACCAACCACCAGCGTTGTGGTTAGAAGAAAAAACGGACCTAAATTAAGGTCCGTATTTTATATGGTGCCCAGGGCGGGACTTGAACCCGCACAGCCTAAAGGCCGAGGGATTTTAAATCCCTTGTGTCTACCGATTTCACCACCTGGGCTAAATTCTGTGGTGCGTCCGTAAAATTATAACTAATTTTACTGGTAAGGACGACTAACTACTTCTCAATGCCATTATTTATGGTCTTTTTACACCACTCTCTCAATTATGAGTGGTGCCCAGGGCGGGACTTGAACCCGCACAGCCTAAAGGCCGAGGGATTTTAAATCCCTTGTGTCTACCGATTTCACCACCTGGGCATTTATGGAGGCGCGTCCCGGAATCGAACCGAGGTACACGGATTTGCAATCCGCTGCATGACCACTCTGCCAACGCGCCTCAACTGCTCAATCTCTTAAGAGATTGGAGCGGGAAACGAGACTCGAACTCGCGACCCCAACCTTGGCAAGGTTGTGCTCTACCAACTGAGCTATTCCCGCTTTACCGAACTTGCTGATTTACTTATTTATTTCTGTAAACCGTTGTGCCTTTCGATGCGTTGCATTCTACTGATTTCCTGAATCTAGTCAACACTATATTTGCATCTTTTTGACTGTTCGGTGAATTTTCAGTCATTTCGATCAAGCTTCACGCAAATCTGACCATGCAGCACTCAAATATTGGAACATAGACCAGAATGTTAATACCGTCGCAATGTATAACAATACAAATCCGAACCACTCAGCTTCAATAGTCGGACGCCATAATAGCACAACAAGTGCACCCATTTGTGCGGTAGTCTTCACTTTTCCGATCCAAGAAACTGCCACACTATTACGTTTACCTAATTCAGCCATCCATTCTCTTAGTGATGAGATGATAATTTCACGTGCGATCATGGTCGCTGCCGGTAAAGTGATCCACCATACATGATAGTGTTCAGTAATTAATACTAATGCTGTAGCAACCATTACCTTATCCGCAACCGGATCAAGGAAAGCCCCAAAGCGAGTGGTTTGCTTCCAACGGCGGGCTAAAAAACCGTCAAACCAGTCAGTGGCGGCAGCTACCATAAAAATAATGGCACAAATAAGGGGAGCATCTTTAAATGGTAAATAAAACACCAAAACAAAGAATGGAATTAAAGCGACACGAAATAAAGTTAGCCAAGTTGGAATATTTAGTTGCATAGCGTTCTACACGACCTAGAAAAGTGAGAGTTATTAATATGGTGCATCAATACACTTAGTGTTTCAACGCATTAAAAATTTTTTCTGCTAACGCGGTCGAAATTGTGGGAACTTTCGCAATTTCTTCAACGCTTGCATCACGTAAAGCTTGTAAACCACCCATATACTTCAATAGCATTTGACGTCGTTTTGGTCCCACCCCCTCAATCGATTCTAGAGAACTGGTGTTTTTAACCTTAGCACGACGCTGACGATGCCCCGTTATTGCGTGACGATGCGACTCATCACGAATATGTTGGATCAAATGTAACGCGGGTGAATCAGAAGGAAGTGCCACACCTTCGCCTTCTGGTTTAAAAAATAGTGTTTCTAACCCCGCTTTACGATCACTCCCCTTCGCGACACCAATTAATTTAGGGTGTGATTTATCCCAATCGACATCAAGTGATTGAAATACGTCAATGGCTTGTGCTAATTGCCCTTTACCACCATCGATAAAAATAATATCAGGTATTTTACTCTCTTCTAATGACTTGCCATAACGACGAGTCAATACTTGATTCATCGCAGCATAATCATCCCCCGGAGTGATCCCACTAATATTATAGCGCCTGTATTCCGATTTTAATGGGCCATTCATGTCAAATACGACACATGAAGCCACAGTTTGCTCTCCCATAGTGTGACTAATATCAAAACATTCCATTCGTTTTATCTCTTTCATCTCTAAAAGTGACATTAACGAGTTATAACGTTGAGAAATGGTTGATTGTTCAACTTGCTTAGTAGCTAATGCCGTAGCTGCATTAGTTCGTGCTAGTTTTAAATAGCGTGCTCTATCACCACGGGGTTTGGTTTGGATATGGATCTTACGTCCTGCTATCGAAGAAATTGACTCCGCTAAAATCGTTTTATCTTCAAGATTAAAATCGAGCAAAATTTCTGTGGGTAAAGTGCGGATCGCACTGCCTTGTAAATAAAATTGTCCAATAAAGGTTTGTACCACTTCGTCTAATGATGTATTTGCCGGTACTTTAGGAAAATAACTACGACTACCAAGCACTTTACCTTGACGGAAAAAGAGCACATACACACAAGCAATAGCACCATTAAATGCCACGCTAATCACATCGAGATCATCGCCAATATTAGCCACAAACTGTTTTTCAGTAACTTGTCTTACCGCGTGAATTTGGTCACGAATACGCGCAGCCTCTTCAAAGCGTAACGCTTGGCTTGCCTCTTCCATCCGTTTAATTAAGCCTTCAATCACTTGGCTGTCATCGCCGGATAAAAAAAGACGCACATAATTGACTTGCTGGGCATATTCTTCATCAGAGACATAGCCTTTTACACAAGGGGCGAGACAACGGCCTATTTGATATTGTAAACAAGGGCGTGAGCGATTGCGGTAAACACTATCTTCACATTGACGAATAGGAAATAATTTTTGCATTAAAGCTAATGTTTCTCTCACCGCCAAAGAGTTAGGGAAAGGGCCAAAGTATTCCCCTTTAGCATGTTTAGCACCACGATAACTCGCCAATCTTGGGTGTTTGTCTGCACTTAAATAAATATAAGGATAGGACTTATCATCTCGTAGTAACACATTATAACGAGGCTGATAACGCTGAATATAGCTATGCTCTAAAAGTAGCGCTTCTGTCTCCGTATGTGTCACGGTAACATCAATATTGGCAATACATTTTACTAATGCTTCTGTTTTACGACTATTCACCTGAGCACGAAAGTAGCTTGATAATCGTTTTTTCAGATCTTTTGCTTTTCCAACATAAATAACGGTGCCTGAGGCGTCATACATTCGATACACACCCGGTTGACTCGTTACTCGACTTAGAAATGCTTTAGCATCAAATATGTTTTCCACTTTGTAAGTAACTCTCTATCTCGATTAACCCATAACGAACTGCTATATGAGTTAATTCTACATCACCTGAGATTTTAAGTTTACTAAACATTCGATAACGATAGCTATTTACTGTTTTAGTGCTGATATTCAGCTCTTGTGCAATTTGTGCTATTTTTTTCCCTCTTATAATCATCGACATTATCTGTAACTCTCTTTCAGAAAGATGATGTAGCGGATTTAAGTCTGCTTGTACTTTAGTTAGTGCAATATCCATAGCAATTTCTGGACTAATATAACGTTGGCCAATACAGACTTGTCGAATAGCCTGAAGCACATTCGCAGCAGAGGAATCTATAACGATAAACCCTTCTATGCCTAACTGTAGCAATGTGACGGAAAGTATTGAGTCTATTTTAGGCGAAATAACCACTATTTTTATAATGGGAGAAAAACGTTTAATTCTTTTTATTACATCTATTAAAGAGACAGTAGGTAAAGAATAAAAAATAATAAGATTGACAGAATATTGTCTGCAATAACGAAAAGCTTCACTTTCATCATTCATAATCTTACGAATGTTAATTTTTTTAATCTGGCAAAGTAATTTTTCTATACCTAAACTAAATATTTCAACTTGACTGATTACTAGAGTATTTATCAATGATATCAATCCTTAAAAATATTTAATAAAATTAAAGATAAATCAAGGTAATAAAATTTATAATGACAAATACTATTATAATATCGTTAGAATTTCCATATTTTTATTTTTTATTCACGCAACAATGATATTATAAAGAAATTATTATTTTTATCGCATTAATTAATAATGTATTTAAATTATACACACATTTATAAAGAATATAAAATAAAGCTAATAACATATAATAATAATTAATTATAGGAATAAAGTACTTCCTATATAAAATATAAGAAGCACTTTAGTACTTTAAAAATGATCAAATGTCACCGCTTTATCAAAAGATAATTTACCTAATCGTGGAAAAGGTTTTCCTTTACCTTTACCAATGGCAATCATTAAACAGATAGCATAGTGCTCAGGCAAGTTAATCGTTTTTGCTACCTCTGCAAAATCAAACCCATCCATAGGACAAGAATCAAAACCGCGCTCTTGTGCTAATAACATCAGTGTTTGAGCAAACAAACCCGCACTACGCATAATCTCATCCCGTTGTACTTGTGGTTTATTACGATAATAACTATCAACAGCACTGCACATAATATCTCTGACTTCAGGGGTAGCATCTTGCCAAATTGTTTTAACTTCACTCTCCCAAACATTGAGATCTGCACATAAAACAATCAGCATAGCAGAGTCTGTTATTTGAGGCTGATCCCAACCCACTTTTCTTAATGCTTGACGTTGCTTAACATCATCAACAACCAAAAGACGCCAATGCTGCAGATTAAATGCACTTGGCGTATATTGTAACGCATCTTCAAGTAAGGCTTTTTTCTCTTCTTGTGGTATTTTGAAATCAGCATCAAACTGTTTTGTTGCACGACGGTTTTTTACTGCATCGATTACATTCATTATTTTCCATCCATTTGCTAATCATTGACATTTATTTATTATAGAAGAAATGCGTTTAGTGTGCAGACTGTGCTATTATTTCTAATTATCTTTGTTAATTAACCAGTTATAACAAAAAAACACTAGTTAATAACAAAATATCGTTATAATAGTATTATCTAATATACGATAACCCTTTATTTTCTCTATTTGTTTTTAAGCGTAAAAGAAGGCGAAAACAATTGATTTAAGCCTAACACTTAAATTTGAAAAAAGGGTATCATCAAAGGCTACTATTCAATATAACAGACCTTGCAAAGTATATTAACCCTATGAAATTAAATGATGAATTAACTAATTCTATCGCATCAGTCACAGAAGCTGCTGCTATTGCGGCTATGCCATGGGTAGGTAAACAAGATAAAAATGCGGCAGATGCTGCCGCAGTTGCCGCCATGCGAGAGCGCCTTAATAGCCTTAATATCAATGGCCAAATTGTTATTGGTGAAGGTGAAATTGATGAAGCACCTATGCTCTATATTGGCGAACCAGTAGGCAACGGCCAAGGTGAAAAAATAGAAATCGCCGTTGATCCTATCGATGGTACTCGCATGGTCGCTACCGGTGAAAATAATTCTTTGGCTATTTTAGCTGCAGGTTTTGAAGGTAGTTTTTTACAAGCACCCGATATGTACATGGAAAAACTGGTTGTCGGTAAAAAAGCAGCAGGTGTGATCGACCTTAACCATTGCCTTGAATATAACCTTGATGCTATTGCACAAACATTAAATAAATCATTAAGCCAGTTAACACTCGCGATTTTAGATAAACCGCGCCATCACGATATTATCATTGATTTGCGGAATAGAGGTATTAATGTCATCACTTTGCCGGATGGCGATGTGCTTGCTTCTTTATATGCCACAATGCCTAATAATCCTATTGATGTTATGTACGGGATTGGTGGTGCGCCAGAAGGTGTAATTAGTGCCGCTATTGCTAAAGCTTTAGGTGGTGATATGCAAGCACGCCTTATTACCCGCGATATTGCTAAAGGTAATAATGCAACAAATAGAGAAATTGCAGCACAAGAAATCTCTCGATGCCATAACATGGGAACTGATGTTAATATTACATTGCCACTTGAAATATTGGTGCGCCATCAGGATGTTATGTTTGCAGCAACCGCAATTACTGCCGGTGACCTATTATCCGGTGTCACTGAACAAAGCGATTATTTGCGTACACACTCGTTAGTGATTAATGGCTCCACACACTCATTACGTTATATCGAAAACTATCATTTACGCTAACACGAGAATAACAACTAAAAAAGCGACACGGGCTTACGTGTCGCAAAATGTATTCAAGGGGTATTTATAGTTATAATTAATTCATGCTAATAAATTAGCTGGATTATCAATACACAGCTTATCTATTATCGCCTTATCAATGCCACGCTGTGCTAATAATGAAAGAAAAACGTTAGGCACAAAACCCCAACCATTTCCGCCATTTTTTGCCCACATCTGTTTTAAAAACACATCATGACTTAATACAATTTGGTTACCATAACCTCTTTCTATTAAGGTTGCGACAGCTTCAACCGTATCCATCACACTGGGTGCGGCGCCTTCTTTAGGGAAAGAAATATCAAGACCTATCATGTCAAATTCAAGCCAAACACCTCGATCAAGCATTTTGCATTGATAATCGATATCTTTACCAGAAGGATCTGAATGGGCTAACGATATTTTAGCTGGATCACACCCCATTTCTGTTAAAAGAATATCTAATACTTCATCACCACGGCGTTGCCAACCTGGCATATGAATATTCATTGAGGCATAAGGGTTATTATTTTGAGCCAGTGCAGCGGCACGTAAACTATTTTTTTCACCATCTGTAAAGAAAGGAGATACACCAATTTCGCCAATCATACCAGCACGAATATCTGTACCGTCAATGCCGATATTTAATTCATCATCGATCATTTTTGCCATCGCATCAATATCATCAGCTAGGCGTTTTCCTTCAAATTTCTCAATATAAAGGCCGGAAGAAGCAACAACATTAATCCCCGTTACTTCTGCAACCTGTTTTAATTTTCTAATATCACGTCCAATTGACGATGAACCTGTAGCATCAACAATCGTTTTGCCCCCAAGCTCTTTAAAATTATTTAATTCAAAAATAACGTCTTCAATAGGTTTTTTATCCATATTATCGCAACAACAATATGGATCGTATTTTAGTCCCCACTGAATATCTGCACTGACTTTTTTATCTACTAAAACGTGTGAGAATTCATAAAAAGGTTCATCAACAACGCCAGATAAATCATTAAATAAATGTTCGTGAGGTAGTGTCAGCCCCATATCCGCTTTTTTAACCGGACCCGTTACCGTTTGAATATAACCTTTCATGATTATGCCCCTGCTCTTTTTACTGATTTAGTCGCTTTAAACTCAGGAATGGTAGTAACAATGGCTCCGACTAAGGCAAATAACGTACCGATGATTGTGACTAAATAAACAGTATTTCCTAACGAAGGTAATAATAGGTCAATTAATACCGAACCCAGTAATTGGCCCGCAGTTGATGCAACACCTAACATCAGCAACCCTAAGCCTCGAACTAAAATAGCCATTAATGCAATAGACATTAACCCTAAAGGCCCACCTAAATACATCCACCATGTAGCAGGAAGCTCCAGTGTTATATGCCCTAACGCCATACGTACTACTAACGCAATCGTTAAAACAGTAAATCCAACAATAAAGTTCCAAGTAATAGAAACCATCATCGAACCTGTTGCTTCAGCCACTTTTGAATTACCTGCTGGTTGCCATCCCGCTAATAAACCCGCTAAAAAAGGTAGAATAGCTAAGTAAATAAAAGAGGTTGAATGCCACTGTGGAGAAACGACAAAAAGAGTAGCAACAACAGCTAATACGGCACCTAATACACGATATGGGGTGAAGTATTTCTTCTCATCCACACCTATACCAAAGCGGTCACATAATAAACCAGATAATAACAGTGCTGAAATTAATGCTGTTTGGAATGTGGCTATTCCTAATGCACTGGCTGATGCTCCTTCAGAAAAAACCACCATTGCGCCACAGAGGCCAGCAAACCAGTTCCATAATGGAATTTTACGTGTTTTAATTAATGTCGGAATAGAAGCAAATTGCTGACGATATTGTTTTTTGGACATAATGATAAAAAACATGACCACTAAACCACTGGCAAAAGAGATAACTGCACTAGCATTACCGTCTTTTAATACATGTCCCAGTTGCCCATTCACCGCAGACTGCATTGGTGATAGCATCCCTGCTAACACAGTTGCTACCATCAGCAAGGGTGTTGATAAATTTTTTGTACTCATAAGATGTTCCTTTTGGATTATTGACTATGAGTGATTTCTTTTTTATTTTTCAAGTAATCGGTTATTTTGTTATTAACGCAGAGTGTATCTCCGCGCTTTTTTACTTTTCTTACTGCTATTGTTATTAAGAACTAACGTGCGATTTGCTTTAGAATATTGACCCACATATCAGCATAATGTGGCCATGCTAAAAACTCTTTGCTCCCCCAATGCGGTGAACAGTCACTCATAAAACAAGCTGTTTTTCCTTTTTCAAATTGACCAAACACCAGTAGTGGATCTTCGCCAATATTCAAAACCGTTTCAGTGTTATGTTTAGCGAACACTTTGTTATAACCAAGGAACATCGGCCATTCACTAAAACCTTTTATCGTGGCATGCTCTGCATTAACTGGAGTTGCGAATACTCCTTCTGGGGCTTCCACACGATCGTCACCCTCTAACATTTCAACAGGTAACACTTGTGCCAATAAGGTATTTTTATAGTTTGCTTTCGCTTCAATACCCATAAATGATAGATAGCCGCCAATCATTAATAAGCCACCACCATTAGCAACAAACTGTTTAATTAGCCCTAATGCATTTGGAAGTACTTTCATGTTGTAGAAAGTATCGTTTTGCAAGAGGAAAGTATTAGCACCAATATCACTGATCACGATGACATCATATTTTGCTAATTCTTCATCAGTCTGAGGAAATGCAACCTGAACGGTATGTGCAGGCATATAATCAACTGCTACCCCTTTTTCCCTTAAACAATTTAATAAAAAAGTGGCACCTTCCTCATATTTACTAGAAGTGAAACTGTCGTAGCCTTTTGAGTGGATCATATGAATGTGCCATGACTCACCAATAAATAAGATTTTCATTTTTTTTCCTCTTTCAAAAAGATTATTTATTCAGGGGATTGAGTGACAATCTGTGAATATGTTGTTTGATTGATGCGATGCATGACATTAATATCTTCAGGCATTTCTGAAGCATTACTCGTCTCAACAGCTAGTGATGCAAAAGCTGATGCATAGCGTAACGCGTAAGAAAACTGCTTTCCTTTTGCTAGTGAGGCTGCTAGTGCACCATTAAAAGCATCACCAGCGCCCGCTGTATTTTTTACCACCGCAGGATAAGCTGGTGAGTAAATATATTTATAACCGTCATAAGCTAATGAACCTTTACTACCTAAAGTAATGACAACTTTATTAACACCTTTTTGATAAATAGCATTGGCTGCATTTTTAGCAGATACTAAATCAACAACTTCAATACCTGATAATAAGCTGGCTTCTGTTTCATTAGGTGTTAATATATCTAACATTGGCAATAGCTTATCAATAATTTTATTGTAAGGTGCAGGATTTAAAATAATAGGAATATTATTTTCATTTCCGATTGAAATAATTTCCTTTAATGCTTCAATATTAGTTTCTAATTGCAATAAAATTATATCGGCATCTATAATTTTATCTTTTTGTATTTTTACCTCATCAGAAGAAATATCCATATTAGCCCCTGAATAAATAGAAATAATATTTTCACCACTCTCTTCTGACACAAAGATTGATGCTGTTCCAGTTTGATGATTTTCAGTTTGATATATCGTTGATGTTTTTATTCTTGATGACGATATAAAATTTACTGCATAATCACTAAACTGATCAGTACCGATTTTGGTGATAAAATGCACCTGTGCATCAGCATAACTTGCCGCTAATGCTTGATTACATCCTTTACCTCCTGGTGAGAAGATAAATTTATTCGCCAATAAAGATTCCCCGGTTTCTGGCAGTCTGGGCAAATAACTAATCATATCAACATTAAATGAACCTAATACACATACTTTATTTACTGCCGGCTGCCCCGCTAAATTAATTTTATCAATTTGATCATTACATTCTAAAAATTGTATGATTTCTTTTTTGGCAACTTTGTCTAATGTTTCAAATTCAATAAAGGCCCCACCATGGCATCTTTTAATTATTCCTTTCTCAGCCAATGTATTTAAATCTGATCGTATCGTTTCTTTGGTAACACTAAGCTCTTTTGCTAAAACAGAAACTTTTACTGCACCATGACCTTTGATCAGATTAACAATTTTTTTATGACGCTCTGCTTTCATTTAATGTTACCTCTATGGCAACAACTTTAATTTATTAGTTGTTATGGGATTGTGATTACAATCATATGTTATTTATTAAAAGCAAAAAAAAGCAGAAACACAAAAATAAAAAACAAAAAAAAGCAGAAATAAATAATCATAGTAATAAGATTACTTAATATATAGAAGCCATCTCCCCTCTCATTAAAACACAAATAAAATCAAATAATAAAATAACAAACACTATATTGATTATAAAATAATCTAATATTAATTATTTACTTTTTAAAACTTAAATAATTAACTTAAAAAACAATAAAAAATAAAAACCTTATTTTATAATAATTTATAGTTGCTAGAATAATCAAAAATAAAAATAATCATCACTATGTTTAAATAATCAACTATTTTAGTGAATCGAGCAAAGCTTAAAATAAATTAATCATCCATTTTTATAGTTCATAAATTAGTACAATTCTTCTTACCATTAAAATGTATAGCCAATGATAATGTAAATTAATCATGTCAACTTATAATTAGAAATACAGACACAATGATTAAAATAGAAGCAGTTTTTATTGTCTCATTTTGTGAGGTAGATAACATTAATAACAACAGTCATTGAACAAACTAAGTATAAATAACCTATTTTAAGTAGGCAAAGTAAGTAAAAATCTTGCTTTATTTATTGATTTATTTTTTTACTCGTCAATCTTTGGCTTATTTTGTAAATAGCTGAGAATACTAAAGCACTAACAGCAACTCACTGATACAAAATATAACTCCAACAAAAAATAAAAACTTAGATATAAAAACTAAAAATTACAAAATTCAAGAAGATAAAATCAGCAACAAGGTGTTCTAAAATATCTAATACCTAAATAGATTGTAAAACAACCTATTTATCAGACATATTCCGACACATTTATTTTCTAGCGATGTTTAAACTTAGTGTCTAAGATTATAAATATAAATTGAGCACCAATAATCTGATAAATACACAACGTAAAGACATAAGGATATACCTATGAAAATAAAATCACTTATTGCTATTTCATTATTAAGTGTTAGTGCTTCTCTTTTTGCCGCTGAAAGCACCAGCACAACACAACAAGTTCAGGGCGTAACTCAAGCACAAAAAGATCTCAATGACTATGAAAAAGTCATGGTAGAAAAAGTTTGGGTTACCACACAAGCCATTGACGAGAAAGGCAATAAAGTTGACGCTAATAATCCACAAGTCAGTAATTATTTTGGCCTAGCAGAATATTATCCTAATGGCACTTTTATTATGTTTACCCCTGAAGGTAAACAAAAAATGCAAGGGGATTGGTCAATGTCTAATGATGGAAAAACGCGTACATTAGTTGCCAAAGATGCACAAGGAAAAACACTATTTACTCGTGATGTAGAAAATATCACCATCAATAATGATGAGTATACCTATCGTATTTACCCAACTGAAGGGGATAATACTGTTTATTTTGATATTATTCATCACGTTAAGAAGTAATCATAATACGTTGTTTCACCTGTTATAAATAATTAAGGGCTATTTTATGGTAAGTAAAATAGCCCTTTTCTTAGTTGTATGATCTTAATATAACTAGCCTTAAATCAAATTTTGAGCTTCCCCATCAACCCAATAAATCACGTTAAGCGCTTCTTCTGGTGTTGGGACTTCCAGTTTGCTCAACATTCTTTCCATCACTTTATCGGGAACCGCTTCCTTTCTTGCGCTGTTTTGTTTTTTCCATTGCAAATAAGGGACTTCAATATATACCAATGTCACTTTAGCTTGATAACGATAAAACAGAGCAATAAGTTGATTACGCATTTGTTTAGTAATATTTGTTGCATTCCAAACAAAAGGCTTATGCTCTCTTAAATATATTCTCGCTTGCTCTTTGGCAAGTTGTGCAATCCATCCATTCGCATCACGATCATCTGGTTTTATATTATGCTGCTGACGTAATGCATCTAAACTTACCACAGGCATATCTGCACAATATTGGCGAATATAACTATCTTTGCCCATTCCCGGTAGCCCACAAAGCACAATAACTTCACTTCCTTGCTCAGGATAAGGTTCATAGTGAGGATCGACATTATTTTCACTATGAAAATAGTGAAATCGACCGCCATCAGAAATAAATCGTGCGGGTGTTCTCCAACAATTTAATTCTTCACAGTAAAGTGTAAATAACGCTATTTTATCCAATAAAGCGGGCTTATCTTCACAGCTTCGTCCCAGAACATCCGCCTTAGCCAGCAATGCCAATAAATAGCAATCTACTCTTAACGAAGCCGCTAATAAGGCTTTTTTAGGATCGGGTTTATCCATTAACCATAAAGGTAATCCGTGATAGCGTACTAATGCCGCAATCTGTTCTCTATCAATAAAGCTAACCGGCACTTTTTCATATAAAAAACGTCTTGTCGTTAATTCTCCTTTACGAGCATGGCCTGGCGAAATAATTCGCCCATTCTCTTCACGGGTAGTTGAACGTTTTTCTACATCATGTAAAAGTGCTGCAATCCATAGAATTTGTTGCTCTCTTTCTGACAGCTCTTGGTATTCAGGGAGTGATTTTATAGCGTGGATCACCTGCTGTGTATGAATAGCTACATCACCTTCAGCATGGTGGATCGGATCTTGCCTAACACCGGACATATCACTAATTTCATTATAGTACTCACCAAGTTGTTCCCATGACATTTCGCTATGTAATTTTTTATGAAGCATCATGAGACTCCTGTGTTTTTTCCCAAATCAGTGGCGCTCTTTTCCAATTACGTTTCCAATGCACATCTGTTTTAACATGATCTTTTCTCACATATTTAAACACCCGATGTGAAAATTCATCTAATGAAAATGCTTGAGCATCTCGTGTGACAATGCCTTCCATCGCACTTGGTTTCTTGGTTAACACATCTCGTGATTGAAAAGAGCTATGCTTTTGTGCGTGTAAAATAATATTCTTTTCAAACTCTATTTTATTTTCCGATTTTGGTAGCGAGATTTCCGGTACGGTGGGTAAATCAAATAAAGTGGCATAAAATTGCACTTCTTCCCAACTTAGCCATTTATCCTGACAACGTATGGCAAAAACATAGAAATACTCTTCCAAGTGTTGGTATTCAATAGAATGAATGGCATAAAGATTTTCACCAAAAATATCTAAATTACCTAAATCATTTCTGATGGATTGCCAACGCTGGCGTAGTTGTACTGTCCATGCAGATTGTGTCGGAGTCGCATGAGAGCGAGCAAAAACCCCCATTCGATTTAAGCAATTATTTTCACCATCTAATTTTTCAGTATGAATAAGATGCTTTATTTTGCAGATATCTTGCCACCAATTGGCATTAATACGATCATCGCTTGTTGTGCCTGGTGAAAAAGGATAGTGATATGTTCTGTCATATTTTTTTGATTGATTATTCATTGTGTTATACTCATTAAGTAACAGGAACCCTACTAAATTTATATTAAAATTCAGTGAGTATATTTATCTGTATTTGCACTATTTACCTTCAGTGCCTTAATGCGTATTACATAACCACAACCTAATAACTCAAAAATAACAAAAGAAATAATTTTTGACATACTACCTGTATTATCAAGATAGCACTAGAAAAAAATGTTTATATTTATTATTCATTTTCTCTCAATTTTTTTCGTTATTTAACGCTCCATGATGATTGTTCATCTATCCTTAATAGGGTGACAACGCTAATAATGTCACTCTATGGGTATTTATACTTAAATAATGATAAATATCTTAATCCTCAGTCGCTGTTTACATAACGATATTGCACATGGGAGGTAGTATGTATCACGATCTTCAAGGAAAAGTTGCTGTAGTAACAGGTTCGTCACGAGGAATTGGTGCAGCAGTAGTGACGAGATTAGCTCAAGAAGGAATGAACGTTGTTATCAACTATCACTCTGATGAAAATGAAGCTCAAGCATTAGCCGATAGCCTAAATAAACATGGTAAAGGTAAAGCGATTATTTTTGGCGGTGACATTAGTGATGAAAAAATTGCTCATAACTTTATTTATAAGGCGATTGACCACTTTGGTCAGCTCGATCTTCTGATCAATAATGCGGGAATTGAGACACAAACCCCTTCCCATGCAGTGAATTTAGAAGATTGGCGTAAAATTATTGATATAAATTTAACCAGTTATTTTCTAACGGCTCGCTCCGCATTGAAATATTTCGTTGAGAATAAGATCAAAGGCAATATTATTAATATGTCTTCTGTTCATGAAGTGATCCCATGGCCGACTTTTGCTAGTTACGCTGCCAGTAAAGGTGGCGTGAGAATGTTAACGCAATCACTGGCTCTTGAATATGCACACTATGGTATTCGTATTAACGCCATTGGCCCAGGTGCTATTAATACCCCAATAAATAAAGAAAAAATGCAAGATGATGCGTTACGCAAAGAATTAGAAGAGATGATCCCAATGAAATATGCCGCAGAGCCTGAAGCAGTGGCTAATGTTGCTGCTTGGTTAGCATCGGAGCAATCTACTTATATTACTGGACAAACTATTTTCATTGATGGCGGTATGACACTTTATCCTTCATTTCAAGGTGGAAAAGGTTAAAGCCGTTCACTGTCGTCCATACCGTTAAGATAACCTTCTTTCCAAATTTTGCGGTTTATTTATACTTATTCTTTGGGAAGAAGGCTTTTATCCTTAATTTATTCAATCAAAATAACATTTTCGGAATGGATAATATTATCAGGAAAAATAAGTGCTCTTTCAGAAATAAACGGCATATGTAATGTACGTGTGCCCGTTGAAATAGAAACCCCTGCTTTTAGCCATGCATCAGCCACCAGCTCTGTACAATAAACACCTTTATCTTGCTGAATACTGAAGTTTTCCCCTACTCGATTTAAAACAGCTTCTAACGCTTGTTGTCGTGCTTGTTCGCTTCCACGCACTTGGTAAAAGCGTACAGAATTAGGCTTAGCACGACTGATAAAGAAATCCAAACTATCGATAGTAACACCATCTTTACTATCAGCATGCTCACTGGGTGTTGAGTGAACAACCTGTATACCTTGCTCAGTTATCCACAACATTCCTACGTGGCTGAACCCGCTGTTATCAACTTGCTTTATTATGTCGCTAATAACTTCATCACCATCGCGAAAAACCAGATCACCACTTTTTAACTGATGAGGCAAAGCGAGCACAGTCAATGTGCTCGCTAAGTATAAAGTTAATGCAAGAGTAAAGCGTATTATCACTTAACTTCAACTTTCCATTTGCCATCAACTTTGATCATATTTTGGTTTTCTGTTTTTTCTTCACCATTTTTCAACACGGTTTTGAGTGTGACAACGGCTTTATTTTTATCTTCGCTGTATTCAACTTTTGCTACTTCAACCTTACCCAAGCCACCTTGCTCTTTAATTTTTTTGCCCGCTTCGGCAACGATCATTTTAAATTTGCCGGTAATTTGCTCTGCCATTGGATCTTTTTCTAAATCACCAAAATACATTAATGACACCGCCTTATCACCATCACCGGAAGCGACAGCTTCAATAAATTCAACTGCTGCTTTTCCTGCTTCGTCTTGTTTATCACCACATGCAGATAATGTCATCATTGCCACCGCAAGAAACATAAATCCCATCATTTTCTTTAACATAAATTCACCATCACCATAAATATTTAATTTAATACAATAAGCATCTTATATAAAAAGGAAAACCATCTCATACAACACACTAATTTATTTATAAACTATGTTTGTGCAATAGAAAAATAACTTTTCTATCGCGGAATTATACGTGACATTAATAGGTTTCGTCATAAATTTTTTTTAATATAGAATAATCCTAGTAAAAAATATTTGAAAAATTCCTCCCAACAATCGAGTAAAATATTTCTATCTATATTTATAAAAAAATATTGAATATATAATGAATCTAAAAGTGAGCAGAAACATTATTGCCATATAAAACTTTTTTATGTTCTATTTTTGTATTTTAATCTCGAAAAAAGAGGATCGGCAACGCATCACGCTGTCGCCATTAACAGATTCAACAAAAATAATTATCTGTTAGCAAAATAGGTAAAATGCCATATCATTGACAAAGCTTATTTTAAAACACACAAAGACAGTATGTTGCAAAATCAGTTACGATAGTGATACAAAATTACAATAACGTTTATCTCAATAAAACAAATCTATTTGTTTTTTAATATTTAATCATGATATGACAACACGATTTTCTAAGTATACCTATAACATTTCGGTGTAAAATACAAATAAAGACTAGAAATTTTGTGACACAATGCGCCTTTTTACACCATTAAGTCAATTTAAGATAAATAGAAACTGCATTTTGGATCATGAATAGGTAATCTAGCCATCTGATTTCAATGACCAAACATGAATAGTTAAAAGGGTATGCTATGTTTACTTCACAGCTCATGCTGGTCGGTTATGTTTTATTAGTCAGTCCATGCGGGCATGATTCTTGTGATGCGGTTCCAGTAACAGAAACCATTTATACCAAGGATGAATGTACTATTCGCTTAAACTATCTCAAAAAGAAAAGACCCGATCTCTATATTTTTTGTGGTGAAGTATTACGTGATCCCGAAGTGACCGATGAAAATCCATACCTAACACCGCCAAATAGCGCCGATGATGTCTTTCAATTAAAATAATCACCCTTTTTCGTTGAACACCCCACAAAATACAATTTAATTTGTTTTCTAGTTACGGTATACTCTTTATACTTAAAATATGTAAGGACACGTATTAGGAGTCACTCATGTCTATTGCAAAACGCACCAAAGACAAACGTATTGCGTTAGGTTTAACACAGTCTGAGCTTGCTACCTTGGCTGGTACAACGCAACAATCAATTGAACAACTTGAGAGTGGCAAAACCAAACGCCCTCGTTTTTTACCTGAATTAGCAAAAGCGTTAAATTGTGAATTATCGTGGTTGCTCGAAGGCGATAATAAACAAACACACGCTTCTGAAATTCCTCCCCAAGATGAATGGCATTCAGTCAGTGAATGGGATAACGATACCCCTCTCAATGCTGATGAAGTCGAGATCCGTTATTTTAAAAGTATTGAACTTGCCGCTGGTGATGGCTGCTGTACTAACGAAGATCATAATGGTTATAAATTGAGATTCTCCAAAAGCACACTACGCCGCTATGGCGCTTCACCACAAAATGTGATCTGTTTTTCCGTCTATGGTGATAGTATGTCTCCGGTTATTCCAAATGGTTCAACAGTGACCGTTGATACAGGTAATACGCGGATTGTGGATGGCGGTATTTATGCTATCGAACAAGATTCATTATTTAGAATAAAATTGCTCTACCGTCAACCAGGCGGAAAATTAATTATTCGTAGCTACAATAAAGATGAATTTCCTGATGAATTTGCAGAAATTGATTCCGTTAAAATTATGGGACGCGTTATTCACTGGTCTGTGATGGCTTGGTGATCATCTGCATATTTTTATTTTAGTTTTTACTTTCTTGCACAATTTTCCCATTAGATAATAACAGCGTTTTATCTGCTAATGCTTGCAATTCACGAGGCTCATGAGTGACTATTATCATCGTTATCTGCTGTTTTTTTAATGAGATAATAAGCTCCCACAGCTGATAACGTGTTTCCCAATCCAAACTTGAAAAGGGTTCATCCATTAATAACAGTTTGGGTTGGCTAATGAGTGCTCTTGCTAATGCAACTCGTTGCTGCTCTCCCCCTGATATTTGAGATGGATAACGTGTTGCTAAATGAGCAATTCCCATCTGTTCAAGTAACGCTATCTCTTTTTCTTTACTGCGCTTTTGCTTAGCCGCATATTGTGCCAGCCATAAATTTTGCTTTACAGTGAGAAAAGGGAATAAATAAAGACGCTGATTTAAATAACGACAGGGGCGCTGCCAAACAGGTAATTTATTCATATTTTGGTTAGCTAAAACAATATTCCCTGTATAGCCGGTATAACCCGCAATAGCATTGAGTAACGTTGTTTTGCCGCTACCTGATGAGCCACTGATCCCTAAACAACACCCTTGCTCTAGGTGTAATGAAACCTCGGTTAAAATACCGGTAGTTAACGAGTGAATGGTTAACATGCTAATTTCCTATCATGCTGTAAACGGTGTAAAGCAAACAATAGAGTAATTGCAATTGCTATCAGTACTAAAGCGCAACCTATCGCAAGCGAGAAATCACCACTCGCTATATTTAAATAGATTGCCATTGGTAAGGTTTCTGTTTTTAATCGTGTGGCCCCTGCCAACATTAATGTTGCCCCAAACTCCCCTAATGCTCGAGAAAAAGCCACAATACAACCACTGATTAATACAGACCAACAAAGTGGGATCTCAACCAAAATAAGCGTTTTTGTTGGTGTTAATCCTAAATTCTGTGCGGTTTGAATATAAGCAGGATCAATAGCTTTAAACGCCGCAAGGCTATTACGCATAATGATTGCACTTGCCACATATGTTTGAGCAATAATAATCCCCAAGGGAGAAAAAAGGGCACGAGATAATTGAGGGAAAACCCCTGTTAAAGGTCCTCGATGACCTAACAATAATAATAATCCAATACCTATTACCAAAGGAGGTGTGACTAAGGGTAAATCGAGTAACGCATCAATACAACGCTGTCCTTTAAATGACGATCTTGCCATCACCCAAGCTGCAGGTACAGCTAAGAGCACGGCTAAACACAATGATGTTAACGCGGTGCTCAGTGACATCAATACGGCAAAATGAAATTCAGCATCAGTAATAACCATGGTGAGTTCGTGATAAGAGAGTTGGCAAATTAATGCAATAAGTGATCCCAATATCAAAAATAATAATAATAAAAGTGGTATTAGTGCCCAACGATACACAGTGAAGCCTTCTCTTAATCTACTAATGACATTTATTGTAAAAATGAAAAAAGCCACCTGTGAGCCGGTGGCAAAAATACAAATAATGTGAGAAAAATCTATGGTTTTGAAATAACAGGAAGAAAACCATAATCAGTAAAAGCCTTTATTCCTTCGGGACGAGAAAAATAATCAGCCAATTGTTGTGCTTGTGTGGGATTTGTTGAAGTTTTTAACACCGCTAATGTCGCAATTTCTTCGGGGCTTCCTTCAGGTATGGGTAATAAAACTAATTTATCTTGGTTTTTCATTGCATCAGCGTAACCAATAATGGCAGCATCAACCTCACCATTTAATAAATACATAAGTAACTGTTTAATGGTTGCTGTACGAACAACCACTTTATTTCGTAACTGCTCACCTTGGCCTGACGCTTCGATTAATTGTTCACCGCTTTTACCTAATGCAATTGCTTTTACATCTCCCATACCTAATTTCAATGAACTATTTGCAAGATCTGTGATAGTTTTGATTTCACCAATTTTATCTTTTCTGACAGCAATAACAGGAATATGACGCACAATAGGATATTGGCTAACCACCTGATTTTGTTTCGCTAACTTCTCTACATACTCTTGAGAGCCAGGAAAAAACAGATCACCTTGTTGAGTGAGATTAAAGCGTGTAAGAATTTGGCCTGAACCGCCATATTCGATAGTCACTGTATTGCCGGTTTCTTTTTCAAATAGACCAACAACTTGCTCTACAGGCTGTTTTAATCCTGCGCCAGCATAAAGATGAAGCTCTACAGCAAAGCTGTTATGGCAAAATAATCCTAGCGCAAAACCTAAACCTACCAAAACTTGGCGTTTCATAACATCCTCAAACACAATATCGTTATATAATTTTTTATATAATGATAGATATGAGAAATTAAGGCAAGATCTTAGTAAGAAAAAAACAGCAAAGTGTTAGCAAGCTATCATTTTACTTTTCATCTCTAATTTATTTATTAAGATATTTTTATCACTCTGTACCTAGAATAAAAATACATAATCACTCATATTTTGATAAGCGATCTAGATGAAAAATAACAGCGATATTAATAACAAATCCTCGTTTAAACGAGGATCTCACTATTAAATACTCAATTCCAATAATGCTAATGCCGTCACTTCATCGATGACAATATCTGTAGCATATCCCCCTTTTATTGCGCCTATGGTTGCAGCAACATTTTCAACGCCTCCAGCAATAAAAATACGCTGTGGGATCTGTCTTAACTGTGCAAGACTAATTCCCATAATTCTAAGGTCGATATCAGAAAGCAGAGGATTACCTTGTGCATCATAGAATCGACCACAAATGACACCAACAGCACCTAAATCGCGATATTGTGCCATCTCATTTGTGGTGAGTACGCCTGTTGTAATCAAAGGATTGTCATCTTGAGTATTACCCACTACAAACAAAGCTTTATTACATTGATTTAAAGCAGAGAAATTACGCCGTATTATGGGTTCTGCTTGTAGTTCCATTGCCAAACGCGCATTTGACACTACAGCCGGCACATGCAAATTAATACTGCAACCTGAAAACTTATTGGCGATCAAAGCGGCAGATTCCGCAGTAGTAAAATCAGGTTGTGGAGCTACAGCCCCAATCATTTGTAACACAGTGACATTTTCTAGTGTTTTAGTGGGGAGATAGTGTCCTAGTTTATGGATTGTTCTTCCCCAAGCTACGCCTAAAATATCATCATTGCTGATTATCTGAGAAAGATACATAGCCCCTGCTTTAGCTAATCTTTCTCGATTCATATTTGATGTTTGTTGCGATTTATTCTTTTCTTCATCAGGTAAAATAAGCACATTATTAAGATTAAATTTTGCTTTTATTCTGATTGAATAATCAATCGTAGAAAATACTGATGAATCCAAGCTTATATTAACGAAACCTTTTTCTCTCGCGAGATGTAAATACTTCACAACAGTCACTCGAGAAACGCTCATAATATTTGCAACTTCACTTTGACTGAGTCCGTCCTGATAGTAAAGCCATGCAGCATAAAGAACGGGATCATTATCAAATAAACTCGCATTTTTTAGCGAATTATTATCCATTTTAAACCCCACTATTTTTTATAAATCTTATTAATAATTAATTTATTTTATATTTACGATATTGCAGAAGGTAATAACAATTTTTATTGAATATGTTCTTATAACACAATTAGATACATTTCATTTAACAACTACTAATATCGGCAAATGGGTGTTTTTCTTTACAAAAAGAAACTCAAAATATGTAAAATCAACTTAATAATGCCGTAATTATCTCATATCGAGAAAGTTTTTTTTGAAAATATGTTTTTATTCGGTTAAAAAGAGAAATCTTAGCGTTAAGTTTTAAAAAGTTTTATTTTGATGATATTAAAGTTAATTACCCTATAACAAATTAACCATAGACTCGTTAATACAGAGGAAAAATATGATTATCGCTTATTCAACAGCTCCTAATGAAACTGTCGCCCATGAAATAGCTCACCATCTTATACAGGCGAAGCTTGCAGCTTGTATTAACGTCCTTCCTAATATCAAATCTATCTATCATTGGAATAATGAAATTGTTGAAGATAATGAGGTACTTATGATGATCAAAAGCGAGAGTTCAAAACAACAGATTTTGATTGATACACTAGTAAAAATGCACCCTTACGATACACCAGAAGTCATTATTGTCCCTATAGAAAATGGGTTTCATGGTTATCTAGAATGGATACATCAAAGCCTAAATTAATGATTATTTCATTGCATTATCATGCTATTTCATCTTATTTGTGATAAAAATGATAGAATATTGTAAATAAAACAATACTTACAATCTCAATAATGAGACAAATAAACAAAGTAAAATATTAAGATTAATTACTATTTAACTGCTAAATCATTTTTAAAAACTTTTCTTTTTGAGATTATTTTTATATTCACAGAAAAAATATAAACAATAAATTATTATTAAATTTTTATAAGTCAAAGAAATGAACAATAATACGCTAATGAGCAAAGGAAAAAATAAAACAACAACAAACTGGTTTTTATAGGTTATTATCCTAAAGAATAAATTTAACCGATATCTTACCCTAGTTATTTTCTGTTATAATTAACAAGCTTTCTCTATATTACATGTAAAAAAGGAGTGAGTTGTGAAAACAAACAGAGTCGCAAGACGTATTTTAGGCTTACCTTATAATTTAAGTCGGTCTAAAAAGAAAGTGCGTTTTTCCATTATTACGCCTACAGAAAGTGATAATCTTCCCGCAGAGTTAAAAAATGCAACTCGGATCTGTTTAAAACAAGATTTCAGAAAAAATGCGCAAAATAAGCGTATTTATATGAAATTAACCGATGCTTATCCAGATTATCTTCTAGTAAGTTAATTACTTATGCCTAATGTTAGATTATAAATAACTTTTATTTTATTATTTATAACTAATAGTTTATCCCTTACAACCTTGTAAGGGATAATAGTATTCTATTATTGATATAATTCTTTACGAATATTCACTAATACTTGTTTAATTAATTCGGGATTGATTTTTTCTGGTAATTGACTTTGTTGAAAAGCTTGCTCAATTTTTTCTATTAATATTTTGCTTCGCTCAAATAATGTTTCATAACTTAAAGCACCAGATTTAATTTCTAACAATTCATCCCTGTTATCACACCAAACTTTGACTTTTTTTTCAGTGGCAATTCCTAATGCAATATAAAGCAACCTAAAAGTGTGCATCATATTTTTACTATCGTAACTTCGTCCATGTTCAATATTTTGCTGATAGCGGGCTTCATTACGCTCTTCAACCCATTGCCAATAAGCATGATACTGCTTGCAATAGGTACTGTAGCCGTCTTTATTAAAACTAAGATAGGCTTGTAATATGGCTGTTTCAGAGACACTGCTTAGTAAAACATCGGTGGCATTATCTTTTTTTATTACGCCTTGATAATCACTATTTGGATCATAAAAAACTGCATAAAGATTTTGTGCATGATTGATTTTAACCAACCCAATATTTTGCTGATCCCAACAACGTTTTTTAAGCCAATTATTCAGTAATAGGCTTTTTCCATCTTCAATGATATAACAGAAATCAAGGATTGTTTTTAACTCTTTATCTATAGGATCCATGATCTTCTTATTTAACCCTTGCGCTTTTTTTATTTGCCCTTGAGCATAATGCACAAAAGTCTGTACGCATTCCTTTGATAAAAACCATTCTGGGTTAAATTGCATAAATAATGGATGACGATAAATAACAACATGCTCTGGTGCATTTAATAATTCTAAAATATTAGGATTAGACGCACACAGTAATTCAACAAATCGCCCTAATTCATAATAAACGATATCATTAGTTTTATTACTTACTTGTGGCACATAATCAGAGCAATAAAACATCTCTTTAGGTAGATAAAAAACACCTTTAATATCAGTATCTGAACTATCTGTTGCCAAATTTTGTGAACGACTACCTGAAATTGTTTCAAATAAAAGGTAAGGCTTTATATTGTCAATGGTCAGTTTCATCAAGTATTTTCCTAAACCAATTATTTAATATTTCACTATCTGGTACGGTGCGTTTCGCTAATTGAGTTGCTGTTTCTTGCCATAAAAAAGTGATCAGTTTTTGCATATTATCGGTTGGTAGCCAAGTAAAGTGTTCATCTTTATCTGCTTTAAAGCTCACTAACTCTCGAATAATTATTTGCTCATCTGTGGTTAATATATTTATTAACTGATTAAGCTCCATCGGTGGGATATTCCCCGTTTTTACTGTCCAATAAGCAGCTAAAAGTGAACGTAATAGATAGAAATATTTTTTTAATTTTATGGGTTCATCTATCGCTTTACTTGCATGACTCTCTTCAAAATGATGTCTACTAACGGCTTTTGCGATCCCTCTATAATGATGAACAATGATTTGGGGTTGATAATATAATTGTGCCAACTCAAATAATTCTTTTTGGATACCAGCATATTGTTGATAAACAATAGGTGATTGTAACCACTCAAATAAGATAGCATTTGACTTACGTAATAGATGCAATGCTTTCGTAATATCCCAAGCTCCTACATCAAACCAATTATTTTCTATCCACTCAAATGTTTCTTTAGGTTTATCAATTGAAAGATATGCATTGCGAGGCCGTATAAAAATACCACGTACATCATAGTCACTATCCGTTGATGCGAAGCCCCAAGCACGGCTTCCACTTTCAGCAACATAAAGTAGTTTTATTTGATGCATTTGCTCTATTTGTGGCAGTTTTTTTAATATCTGATTATGCATGATGATGTTACTCGGTATTTCCTTACAACTCTTAAATTTAATAATGTTGCCAATTATGATGATGACTAGAGCTAACAATAGCAATATAACTACTTTAGTATCTTAATTTTATAATTTATTTTTTGATACCGTCTCCTATACCGTCATTTTTTTCGGTTCTTGTCAACCATTAGCAACCATAGAAAACAAAAAAGCCACCAGTAACATACTGATGGCTCTTGGTTTTTTAACCTTTATCAACTATTGCTGATAAACGATGTTTTATTCCCACTCAATCGTTGCTGGTGGTTTTCCGCTGATATCATAAACCACGCGAGAAATACCATTTACTTCATTGATAATGCGATTAGAAACACGGCCTAAGAAATCGTAAGGTAAGTGTGCCCAATGTGCGGTCATAAAGTCTACAGTTTCCACAGCACGTAATGAAACTACCCAGTCGTATTTACGGCCATCGCCCATAACACCCACTGAACGGACAGGTAGGAATACTGTAAATGCTTGGCTGACTTTATTGTATAAATCGGCTTTATGTAGCTCTTCAATAAAGATAGCGTCAGCACGACGTAGTAAATCACAATACTCTTTCTTGATTTCACCCAATACGCGCACCCCTAAACCTGGTCCTGGGAATGGATGACGGTATAGCATGTCGTAAGGTAAACCTAACTCAAGTCCGATTTTACGCACTTCATCTTTAAATAGTTCTTTTAATGGCTCCACTAAACCTAACTTCATATCTTCAGGTAAGCCACCTACGTTATGGTGTGATTTGATCACATGCGCTTTACCTGTTGCAGATGCGGCTGATTCAATCACATCAGGATAGATTGTGCCTTGTGCTAGCCATTTGACTTGCGGTAATTTAACCGCTTCTTCATCAAAGATTTCAATGAAGGTATGACCGATAATTTTGCGTTTTTTCTCCGGATCGTTTTCACCTTTTAGCGCAGTTAAGAAACGATCTTCAGCTTCAACATGGATAATATTGAGGTCAAATTTACCTTTAAACATCGCCATAACTTGTTCGGCTTCGTTAAGGCGTAATAAGCCATTATCAACAAATACACAGGTTAAGCGTTTACCAATGGCACGATTTAATAATAATGCGGTAACAGAAGAGTCTACACCACCCGATAGCGCGAGAATAACGTGATCGTCGCCAATTTGTTGTTTTAAACGAGCAACAGTATCTTCAATAATCGCCGCGGATGTCCATAATGCGTCACAACCACAGATATCTAACACAAAGCGTTTTAAAATGGCTAAACCTTGATGGGTATGGGTAACTTCTGGGTGGAACTGTACACCATAGAAACGCTTCTCTTCATTTGCCATAATCGCAAATGGGCAAGTTTCAGTGCTAGCAATAGTGACAAAATCAGCGGGAATAGCCGTAACTTTATCACCGTGGCTCATCCATACATCTAATAAAGGTTTGCCATCTTCACTTACGGAGTCTTGAATATCACGGAACAGTTCGCAGGTTTCGCGGATCTCAACTTGTGAATAACCAAATTCACGCTCACCTGAGACTTCAACATCACCGCCTAATTGCATAGACATAGTTTGCATGCCATAGCAGATACCTAATACCGGCACACCCGCATTAAAGACGTATTCCGGAGCGCGTGGGCTATTGTCTTCTGTAGTACTTTCAGGGCCACCAGACAGAATAATACCATTGGGGTTAAATTCACGAATTTGTTCTTCTGTAACATCCCATGCCCAGAGTTCACAATAAACGCCGATTTCGCGAATACGGCGAGCAATAAGCTGTGTATATTGCGAACCGAAATCAAGGATAAGAATGCGATGATTATGGATATTTGCTGTCATTTGTGGTGAATTCCAAAACAAATAAAAAGTCATTAAATTGAAAGGCTTGTTAACATAACCTGTTTTCAAGCCTTTCTCGAATAATTACATACCTAAACGATAGTTAGGCGATTCTTTCGTGATAGTCACATCATGAACATGGCTTTCCTGAATACCCGCACCACTGATGCGAACAAATTCAGCTTTGGTATTTAATTCTTTGATGGTTGCACAGCCTGTTAAGCCCATACATGAACGTAAGCCACCCATTTGTTGGTGAACGATATTTTTCAGTAAGCCTTTATATGCCACACGACCTTCAATACCTTCTGGTACTAATTTGTCTGCTGCATTATCAGTTTGGAAATAACGATCTGATGAACCTTTAGACATTGCGCCTAAAGAGCCCATACCACGGTAAGATTTATAAGAGCGACCTTGGAATAGCTCGATTTCACCCGGAGATTCTTCTGTACCTGCAAACATAGAGCCAACCATTACACATGCTGCTCCAGCGGCTAATGCTTTAGCAATATCACCAGAGAAACGAATACCCCCATCAGCAATCACCGGAATATTGCGATCTTTCAGTGCTTCAACAGCATCAGCAATCGCAGTGATTTGTGGAACCCCAACACCTGTTACGATACGAGTGGTACAAATAGAGCCAGGGCCAATACCCACTTTAACAGCACTCACACCTGCATCCGCCAGCGCTAAAGCACCTTCTGCGGTTGCCACATTACCCCCAATAATAGGTAAGTTTGGATATAAAGCGCGAGTTTCACGAATACGCTGTAATACCCCTTCGGAATGACCATGTGAGGAGTCGATAAGAAGAACATCAACACCAGCTGCCACTAATGCGGCGATACGCTCTTCGTTACCTGCACCAGCGCCAACCGCAGCACCTACACGTAAACGACCATGCTCATCTTTACATGCATTAGGCTTGCGTTCTGCTTTTTTGAAATCTTTAACGGTGATCATGCCTTTTAAGTGGAAATGATCATCGACTACTAAGGCTTTTTCTACGCGCTTCTCATGCATTTTTTGCATAACAACATCACGCGCTTCACCTTCTTTAACGGTAACTAAACGCTCTTTTGGCGTCATTACCGCAGTGACAGGTTGATCTAAATCAGTGACAAAGCGAACATCGCGACCAGTAATAATACCCACTAATTCATTGTCTTTAGTCACTACCGGATAGCCAGCAAAACCATTACGCTCTGTCATTGCTTGGACTTCGCGTAAAGAAGTTTCTGGTGTTACCGTGATAGGATCCGTTACAACACCGCTTTCATGTTTTTTAACACGACGAACTTCTTCAGCTTGGCGTTCGATAGGCATGTTTTTGTGGATAAAACCAATTCCACCTTCTTGAGCTAATGCAATAGCTAAAGATGCTTCAGTCACAGTATCCATTGCAGCAGAAAGCATAGGCACATTTAAGCGAATTGTTTCAGTCAGTTGAGTAGACAAATCAGCAGTATTAGGAAGGACAGTCGAGTGTGCAGGAACTAACAAAACATCATCAAATGTAAGTGCTTCTTTTTTAATTCGTAACATAGCAATATCTCACCAAGGCGGCTTTTAAGAAATGGAAAATATTGCCGCGGCATTATACACACCGTAATCGGTTGCTTCTAGCTTTTTTTGAAAATTTTTATTGATCCTCTGGCTAACTTAGGTAGTATCAGTCAATTAAGTCTTTGTTTTAAAATTTGATCTGGCTCACATGACTCTACCGATAAACAATAATATTTTTACTGTTAGCCGTCTAAATAAGACCGTTCGCCAGTTATTAGAAATGGAAATGGGTCGCATTTGGATCAGTGCTGAAATTTCCAATTTTACTCAACCTGCTTCTGGTCATTGGTATTTCACGTTAAAAGATACCCATGCTCAAATTAGAGCGGCGATGTTTCGCGGTCAAAACACAAAAGTCACTTTTCGCCCTCAACATGGTCAGCAAGTATTAGTACGTGCGACTATCACACTGTACGAACCCCGTGGTGATTACCAACTGATTGTCGAAAGTATGCAACCGGCGGGTGATGGATTATTACAGCAGCAATTTGAGCTTTTAAAACAAAAACTAAGCGCTGAAGGTTTATTTGATGCTCTTCATAAAAAACCACTACCAACACCTGCTAAACAAATTGGGGTGATCACCTCCTCAACTGGCGCAGCCTTACACGATATTTTAAATATTCTACGTCGTCGTGATCCCTCATTACCTATTATTATTTATCCCACAGCCGTTCAAGGTGCGGAAGCACCAATGCAGATAGTCCATGCCATTGAGCTGGCTAACCGTCGTAAAGAATGTGATGTGCTAATTGTCGGCCGAGGCGGTGGCTCATTGGAAGATCTCTGGGCATTTAACGATGAGCGCGTAGCCCGTGCTATTTTTGCTAGTGATATTCCTATTGTCAGTGCCGTGGGTCATGAAACCGATGTGACTATTGCTGATTTTATTGCCGATCTTAGAGCGCCAACCCCTTCTGCCGCCGCAGAGTTAATTAGCCGCAACAAACTCGAGTTATTACGCCAATTGCAGTCACAGCAACAACGTCTTGAAATGGCGATGGATTATTATCTAGCAAAAAAATTACGCGCACTAACACAACTTCATCATCGCTTACAACAACAGCATCCACACTTACGCCTTGCTCGCCAACAGAATGTATTGGCTACAACTAAACAGCGTTTAGTGACCAGTTTTCAGCGCCTCCTACAAACAAAACAGAATCAACACACTCAGCTAAAAAAACGCCTTAACTATCAAGAGCCAAGTCCACAAATACAAACACTACTGCGCCAACAACAACAGTTAATTTATCGTATGAGAGAAAGTATTTCACAACAGCTTGCTCGTCAACGTGAACAATTTGCAATTAGCTGTTCACGTTTAGAAAGTGTGAGTCCTCTCGCAACCCTTTCTCGCGGTTACAGCATTAGTGAAGTTGCTTCAGGTGACGTACTAAAAAATACGAAACAAGTTAAAAAAGGTGATACGCTAAAAACGCGTGTTGAAGATGGCTGGATCACCAGTGAAGTGATAAATACACAAAAAATATCTGTTAAACGTAAACCAGCCCCCAAGAGTAAGTCATCCATTTAAACCATATACATGGCAACCATAACAACGGCATCTTAATGATGCCGTTTTACTTGGTAACGATGGATAGCAGAAAACGCTTTCGCCCTGCTTTCAGGGTATATTACCGTTTATATTAAAAACGAATTTCTCCACCAAACAGGAAACTTCTGCCTCTAGCCGTTTGTTTATTTTGTCCCTGTTCATCCATAATTGGCGCTGAATTACTTCTATCAAGTGCATTTGAATAATTTTTATTCATGAGATTATGTACCGCAAATTTTAATGACACATTTTTATTCATTTGATAGTTAGCGTACGCGTTGATCACGGTAGGGATTTTTTCTTGTTCGACCATGGGAATAGTGCCTGTATCAAAATCAAACCCTTCAGCTGAAGCTTTACGACTTTTACCGGTAATTTGAATGATGGTGCCTAATTCGAGAGATCGGTCATCGAATAACCTCACACCAGCATCGATCGTTGCGTAGTATTTGGGAAGTTCTGATGCAGGACTTTGCCCAAAATCCCCCATCGCAAGAGAAGTGGGTTGTGAGGTACGCTCATTGCTATAAGAAAGCGTGGTATAGAATACATCAGCATCATAGTTTACTTGTAGTTCATAACCTCTCATCGTGACAGGATCAAGGCTATTTGTGTATAAATAGATATTTCCATCGTATTCCATGCCACTGTAGTCATCGTCAGTAAAAGTGCCATCGATTTTACAGCGTTTACCCCCTTTACAAACATTATAAGAATCACTGGAAATATAGTTTTTAACTTTAGTATGATACCAAAGTGCTTTTAAGCGAAAGCTGTCTCCGGCAACAATTAAATCAGGGCGATAACTATTAAAACCTATTTGGAAAGTATCCGCTTTCTCGCTTCTTAAAAAGGGGTTCATCGATGCCCCACCTTCATTAGCAAAGAAAATTTCCTGTGGGTTCGGTGCCCTTGTCGTATGGGCATAACTGATAAATGGTTCAAATTCAGGGATAATTTGTGCAGAAAAGAGTGCTCCCGGCTCCCACGCTTTTTCGTGGCGATTAACATTCATCGCACCTTCAGGGAAACACGCTGCTTTGGGATCACAAGCGGGTTTATATCCTTTAATATGATAATCCGTATAGTTTAAATTTAATGCGAGGGTATAAATATCGTATTCAAATTTTATTTGTGAAAAAAGACTGCTGATGTCGTTTTTTCCTTGCGGAGCAAATACATTGTATTCAATCATATTTTGTGATTGCCATGGATCGCTCGAAGGAGCTGTCACTTCTCGATTATAATCAATCGACATCAGTTTAGTGCCTAATGTTAGTGCCATATCCAGCTCATGATAATTAAATCGACTGGTATTTTTAGCGACAAGTGCATTGGAAATATTTTTCGCATGCCCATTGCGTAATGACATTAAAGAGTCACCGGCAAATTTTTGCGAAGCTTGGCTTCTACTCAATAATATTTCACTATCAAAAAGATCGTTTAGCGGGGTATAACGATATTTAGCATAATAATCTTGGCTCTCTATGGTTCTTCGATTAAATTTATTATTATAAAACCGACCACTTAATTCTATTTCATGAGAATCATTAGGTTTAAACGATATTTTTGCTAATTCAGAATGTGGCTTTTGGTTAAAGTCTTTAGTGGTTGCAAATTCATGACTATTAAAACCTGCACCATTTTTATAAGAAGATTCAATATTATGTCCACTTATGGCAAACATAGCGCCAATATAACCATCATGATTAAATATCGGCTGTTTTCCTGCAATCGCAACCATACCGTTATAACCTAATCCATTAGTCCCTCGAGCCGCTTTACTTCTTATTCCCCAACGATGATTAGAAAATAAAACATCATCAATGCCTATTGTTTTAAAATTAGCACTCCCCGCTAACGCATTAATACTATTTTCACCATCTTGTTGACCACGAGAAATATCAATTTGCACAATAAAGTTAGGATCGATCATGCTATTAAACTGGTTGTATGGTTGTCCACCATGCGCATATTGGCTAGGTGACGTGCTATACATCGTTTGAGTCACCCCATCAATCATCATATTGACTCGACCAAAACCACTTAATCCCCGGATATTAACCCCAACCCCCGGCTGACTGGCATCCATTTGGGTGTAAGTTCCCGGTGTAGATCGTAATGCTTGTTCTACCGAGCTAAGATTATTGATTTCACCAATAGCGCTATAAGCCCCCGGCTTAGCTAACGCTTTTTGCTCTGGTGTTTGTTTTTGTGCCGATGAGACTTTTAAACTACTAAATTGAACTGTTTTTTCCGTTTCAGCCGCAAACACCAGAGAATGAATACCAGAAAATAAAATACAAGAGCCAAGTATGTTCCTTGTTAATTGAGTTTTCATAATAAACCTATTCTTTGTTTTATTTAAATAGGCTCACTTTGCTTTCTATAAGCTAAAAGTTATTTAATTTAATAAATAACGATATTGTTATTATTGTTTTATAAGATAAGAATCAATAGCATTAACCCTGTCTCTCATTAAAGAGAGACAGGCTAATCATTAAAAATTTAAAAGGCTTGGTTTAATTACTTGATATTTTGTGTCTTAAAATAAATATCAGGCTGCTCTAACATTAAAATAAAGGCATATTCTCTCGCAGTATCACGTAGACGATTAAAACGACCGGATTTACCTCCATGTCCTGCACTCATATCTGTTTCAAGCAGAAGTAAATTATTATCTGTTTTTAATTCACGTAATTTAGCCACCCATTTTGCCGGCTCCCAATATTGAACTTGAGAATCATGTAAACCTGTAGTGACCAATAAATGAGGATAGGCTTTAGCCTCAACATTATCGTAAGGACTATAAGATTTTAAGCGGAAATAAACGTCTTTATCTGCAGGATCACCCCACTCTTCATATTCACCTGTTGTTAATGGAATAGAAGCATCCAGCATGGTTGTCAAAACATCTACAAATGGTACCTGGGCCACAACACCACGGTAGAGTTCAGGTGCCATATTGATAACGGCTCCCATAAGTAATCCACCAGCACTACCGCCCATCGCGTAGACATGTTTGGGTGCACCATAACCTTGGTTAATAAGGTATTTTGTGGCGTCGATAAAGTCAGTAAAGGAGTTGACTTTATGCTCCATTTTCCCTTGGTTATACCAGCGTTTGCCTAATTCACCACCACCTCTAACATGGACAATGGCATATACAAAACCTCTATCTAATAAGCTTAAACGGGCAGAGCTAAACGAGGGGTCGATACTGCTGCCGTAAGAGCCATAACCGTAAATTAAGATTGGATTTTCGCCTTTCTTAAATAAGTCTTTACGATAAACCAGCGATACAGGCACCTCTACACCATCTTGTGCTTTTACCCAAATACGTTCACTTTCATACAAATCATGCTTAAAGCCTTTCACTTCCTGCTGTTTAAGCAATTGTTTTTCTTTGGTTTGCATATTCCATTGATAGGTAGAAGAAGGCGTGGTCATTGAGGTATAACCAAAACGTAACTCTTCGCTATCAGCTTGTGGATTGACACTTAGCCATGCCATATAGACAGGATCATCAAAAATAATATTTGTTGATTGTCCTGTTTTCCAATCAATTTGGCGTAATGACACTAAACCTTGTTTGCGCTCTTCAAGCACTAACCAACGATTAAACAGTTCGAAGCTTTCCAAGTCTACTTCTGGCTGAGGAGCAATTACGGTTTGCCAAGGTGCATCGATAGAGGCCGTTTTATAAAGACCATATAGCTCACTTTCATGATTAGAGCGAATATAAAATTCACCTTTAAAATGATCGATATAATATTCTCGACCTTCTTGGCGAGGAGAAAAAACCACCATGGGTTTTTCTGGTGCATTGGCATCAATTAAACGATATTCAGAGGTTGTAGAGCTTGCAATAGTGACTAGAATATAATCTTCTGATTTGCTTTTCTCCATCCAGGTATAAAAACGATCATCAGTCTCTTCAAAGATTTTCACGTCTTGTTTTCTATCACTACCGTATTGATGGCGATAAATTTGGTATGGCAATAAAGTTTGCGGATCTTTATCTACATAGAACAGTGTTTGGCTATCATTTGCCCACACTAAATTTGCTGAAATATTGGTTAAAACATTCTCTTGCCATGTTTTGTCTGTCAGATCTTTATAAGCAACTGTATAGTTGCGACGTCCTTCTTTATCTTCAGCAATAGCAATACGTTTGTTATCTGGACTAATGGCTAAATCACCTAATTGATAAAACTCATGTCCTTTAGCTCGTTCATTACCATCAACAAGAATTTCCCATTCTCCATCACTTCCTATTGGTTTACGTTGATAAATAGGAAAGTCTTTACCTTCTTGGTAAATGGTTTGGTAAGTATAGCCATTATAGTCATAAGGCACTGAGGCATCATTTTGTGCCATACGCTCAACCATCTCATTATAGAGCGTATTTTCTAGTGTTTTGCCCGCTGCCATTACTGACTCAGTATAAGCATTTTCAGCCTTAAGATAGTCAATAACTTGTTTATCTTTGCGTGCATCATCCCTAAGCCAATAATAATTATCAGTACGAGAGTCACCATGTTCTGTCATCACATGGGGGATTTTATTCGCTTTCGGTGGCATCATAATAACGTCCTTCTCTGTTTGAGCCATTGTCGGTGTTGCGGTGATCAAGATTGCCATCATGGCACCTGTTAATCCCTGCGTCACCGTTTTTCTTGTCGCGGATAACATGTTTAATTCCTTGTTATGTTAGGATTATAAAGTCAATGTGGAAAATTCAATTGCCATTTCAATTGTTATTTGACCATTAAAAAGCAGTTCTTCTGGGGGCTTTGGTAATGGCTGAGCACGCTTAATAACACTTTGTGCCTCTTTATCTAGTGAGCGCACACCACTGCTATTAATCAATTCGCAGGCTATGACATAACCTTGTCCATCAACAATAAAACGCACTTTAGGTGCTCCCGTACGCCCTTTTCTTTTCGCTTCTTCAGGATAAGCTTTATAACGATTTAAATGACCTTTGGCTTTAGCTTGCCATAATGCCAAGGCATCTGCTTCTTTATTTGCATCACTATCATAATTTGCAGAAACATCGTTAGCCTGTTGTTTCGCAACAGAATGACTTGTTGAGGGCGCGGATAGGCTCGATACATTTTCACTGACAATAGGTGAAGGTTTGGTTGGTGCAATTGAAGGGGCAACCTTAACTGAGGTCTGGTTTTGTAGCACTTTTTTCGGCTTTTCAAGCAAAATATCTGCATTTTCATTAATAATAAGATTGGGTTGTTTCTCCGCAATCTCTTGCTGCTGTTTTTTTTGGCTGGCGACAGCCATTTGCTGATCAACACCGACAATCTGTTTTTCTTTATTCACCGCTTGGACGTTTTCACTTAAGCTAAGCATAACAGCCGGTGCAGGTTGATGGATTATCACTGGGCGTTGTTGCGTGATATAGAAATAACTAATGACTAAAGTAAAATGAAATACTATTGATAAAATAAAGCCTGAATATCGACAAGGCTGTAATTGCGCCATTTGGTTAACGGAAGAGGAGATCAACATATGCGTATTATCAATAATCAAGGATGGGCTGCAGGAGTTATCCACAAATAATCGGCATGTTCAGAGGTAATATCGCTACCTTCTTCTGCCATAATAAGTACCGTGACTGTTTCATTAGGGGCTAAATCCTTAATATGTAAAGGTACACCCATTAATTTAGTGGCATGAAATGAGCCGGCAATCAACAGTGCGGGTATCGGGGCATTTAATAAACTTTTTGCCATTGCACGATCACGCAGTTGTTGGATCACGGTCATTTTTTCAATTTGTGTTTTATCAAGTGCACCACCATGAGAAAGCTCAATAGTTTTACTAATAAGCTGACGAACAGCAGGTTGCGTTGAATATTCACCTTCAATATTAGGTGGATTTTTATATGCATTTGTAATATCACTGCGATCGATATTAGCCGCTAACAATGGATAATCTGCTTGTAGTCCTTCTTTAATCAGATTGCCATACCCTTTCCAAGACCAGCCTTTATTCCAATTGAGTACAGACATTAAACGTTCATCACGTAAATATTGTGAGCTAGAGTAACGTTTTTTCGTATTATCAACTAAATTTTGCTGATCTGGCGTCAACATCTCTAATAAAACCGCACCTTGAGGACGTTTATTGGGAAGTTGTGTCATTAACCAATACTCAATCTCATGGTGATATTGATTGTCATGTTTTTCGCCAACAATCACCCGCGATTGGCTGGCTAATTGAGTTAATAGCGCATTAGCTGTGATTGTCTTTCCTGTACGCGTATCAATAATATTGGCTGATGTAATAATAGCGGGAGTTGTACTAGGTACGGTGTTTTTTTCTACTGTACTACATGCGCAGACAGTAATAAGTGAAACTAATAACAAGAACCATTTAGATATTGAAAAAAACATATTAACCTTATAGTTATATTTACTTATTTTTAATATAGGCTTAGATTAATATTAATAAGAATAATTATCAATATCATTGTTATAATTATTTGTATTTAATGTTGCCGGATTGATACCGTAAAATAAAAACGCCTTTTATTAAAAAAGGCGCTTTGCTTAAAGTGGTTATTTTAATCAGTTTAGCGATTAGCGTTGAGATTGTGTTTGTGCTTCAACCACAGCTAATGCCACCATATTAACAATGCGACGAACAGATGCAATTGGCGTTAAAATATGGGCAGGCTTAGCAACTCCCATTAACACTGGACCTACCGTTACCCCATCGGAGCTAGTGACACGTAATAAGTTATAGCTAATGCGCGCCGCTTCCATTGTTGGCATCACTAACAGATTAGCTGAACCTTTTAGTGGGCTGTCTGGCATAATATCGCGACGAATTGACTCAACTAGAGCAGCATCAGCATGCATTTCACCATCAATTTCTAATTCTGGTGCGCGTTGTTTAATAAGCTCTAACGCTTTTCTTAATTTTATGGATGATGGGCTGTCAAAAGAGCCAAAACTTGAGCGGGATACTAATGCTGCTTTTGGCTCAATACCAAAGCGACGAATAGTATCTGCCGCCATTATAGTGATGTCAGCAAGTTGCTCAGCGGTAGGATCTTCATTTACATAGGTATCAGTAATAAAGGTGTTACCACTAGGCAGTAATAGTGCATTCATCGCCCCTGCAGTATTAGATCCTTCACGTAAACCAAAAACATTTTTATATATTTCAAAATGTTCCGAATAACTTCCCACGGTTCCACAGATCAAGCCGTCTGCTTCCCCTCTACGTACCATAATTGCGCCAATCAGTGTTGGATTACCAATAACGGCTCGACGAGCTTGTTCTTGCGAAACACCACGACGTTTCATTATTTGATAATATTCTTGCCAATATTCTTTAAAACGCGGATCGTTTTCATTGTTTACAACTTCAAAATCTCTACCCGCTTGAATATGTAAGCCTAATTTCTGAATACGCATTTCAATCACACTAGGACGACCAATTAGGATCGGCTCAGCAAGTCCTAAAGTGACTAATTCTTGAGTCGCATGCAGAACGCGGTTATCTTCCCCTTCCGCCAATACAATACGTTTTTTCTCTTTTTTCGCTTGAGCAAAGATAGGTTTCATAAATAAATTCGTTTTATAAACGAATTCATTGAGGTGTTCAATATAAGCGGCGAAATCTTCAATTGGACGGGTTGCCACACCTGAATCCATTGCAGCTTTTGCAACGGCAGGCGCAATTTTAACAATTAAACGTGGATCAAAAGGTTTTGGAATAATGTATTCTGGACCAAATGACAGTTCTTGATCGCCATATGCGCTAGCAACCTCTTCATTTTGTTCTGCCAGTGCCAATTCAGCAATTGCATGTACACAGGCAAGTTTCATCTCTTCATTGATAGCGGTTGCCCCCACATCCAGCGCACCACGGAAAATGAACGGGAAACAGAGAACATTATTGACCTGATTAGGAAAATCAGAGCGTCCGGTACAAATAATCGCATCTGATCGTACCGCTTTGACTAACGGTGGTAAAATTTCTGGCTCCGGATTTGCTAGCGCAAGGATCAGCGGGTCGCGTGCCATTTTTTTCACCATCTCTTGGGTCAGTACCCCCGGCCCTGAGCACCCTAAGAAAATATCGGCATCGTTGATCACATCATCAAGTGTGCGGCTGCCGTTATCTTTAATCGCATAAGCCGCTTTAGTTTCTGCCATATTGGCTTCACGGCCTTGATAAATAACCCCTTTTGAGTCACAAACAACAATATTTTCACGCTTTAACCCTAAAGCGACAAGAAGGTTCATACACGCGATAGAAGCAGCACCGGCACCTGAAACCACTAAGCGAACTTTATCAATATTTTTACGAACAATACGTAACCCGTTGATAATAGCGGCCGTAGAAATAATTGCCGTACCATGCTGATCATCATGAAAGACAGGGATATTCATTCTCTCACGCAGTTTTTGTTCAATATAGAAGCATTCCGGTGCTTTAATATCTTCTAAATTGATCCCACCAAAAGTCGGTTCTAATGAAGCGATAATATCAACCAATTTATCAGGATCGGTTTCATTCACTTCAATATCAAATACATCAATGCCGGAGAATTTTTTAAATAATACGCCTTTACCTTCCATCACAGGTTTTCCTGCTAAGGCGCCAATATTACCAAGTCCTAAAACAGCCGTACCATTAGAGATAACGGCAACCAAGTTACCTTTCGCTGTAAAGCGATACGCAGCTAAAGGATTAGCCGCAATTTCAAGGCAAGGAGCCGCAACACCCGGTGAATAAGCTAATGCTAAGTCACGTTGTGTTATTAGTGGTTTAGTTGGTGTCACTGTGATTTTGCCAGGATTAGGGAATTCATGAAAATCCAATGCACTTTGTTGTAGTTTGTCTTCCATCTTCATATCCTTTGTATCAATAGGGTAAGGGCTTGGTTAGTATAATGGTAATAGCTCGTTAAATCATGATGGTATCGACACTTTTTTCAAATTAGTTCATCTCATTTATTATAAACTGCTCATACCTATTTCTGGGTATATTATTAACCCAGTTTAATTTCATTATGGAAATAAACACGAACAGAAAAAATACAATCTTTGTTTATTATTTATCTATAACTAAATTAACTCTTAAAATAATTAAACTTTTTATATTGTTTTATAAATCAATAACTATTTTTACTTGTAGTTGCATTTTAATATAGTTAAAAATTAACTTAATACATTGTAATAAAAGGATTTATCCATCATTAGAACTTTTATTAGTCGTTTTGGTTATTTTCTTTTTTACCCGTAACAATAATTGGTGTAATATTGCCAACCGTCAATTTTATTTTCTTATTGTTTTAATAAGATATCTGATTCTAATTTTTATTCCTTATTTGGAATTTATTTTTTATTTTCTGCTGTTGAAAAGATTACGCATATTATTTTTTAGGGAGAGGGGTTATGCCTAGCTACTCAATTATGATAGTGGATGATCACCCTATCATGAGATATGGATTACGGCTATTGTTAGAGCAAGACAAGGAATTTATTGTAGTAAGCGAAAGTGGCAATGCTCAAGAAGCAATCACCACAGCAAAACAGTTAAATCCTGATCTTATTATGATGGATTTACACCTTCAAGGACGCTCTGGTATTGATATTATTCGTTCTCTGCGTCGCTGTGGTTTAACATCTTATGTATTGGTTTTATCAATTTCAGATTCTCGCAATGATGTGTATGCTGCATTAGATGCTGGTGCTAACGGTTATTTATTGAAAGAGTGTGAACTTGATATGTTGCTACTCAGTTTACGTAAAGCGGTGGTTGGGCGCCCCGTTTACAGTGAAAAAGTTTGGCAATATATCCAATTAAGACAAAACTATTCTGATCCGCTATCTGCATTAACAAAAAGAGAGCTTGATGTCCTTCAAGAAGTGGCGGTGGGAATGAAAAATAAACAGATTGCCGAAAATCTGTTTATCTCAGAAGAAACCGTCAAAGTACATATTCGTAATATCTTAAAGAAACTACAAGTGACATCACGTTTAGCGGCGAGCCTTATCTTAATTAAGCATCAGCACTAAACGAATTTACCCCGACATTGAGTCGGGGTAATTAAGTTCTTAAGGAAGCCATTCTCTCACTTTAGAAAATCACTCAATAGGGACAGGATAACTTAATACTTTGAAGTGATTATCGGGTAACTTTTCAATTTTTAACTGATAAAGCTCTCGGTTGATACCGTTAATCACTATATCCAGTTCACTAAATGCTGACTGTACATCACTATTTCTAGCCCAAGCAGGAATATCTTTGACACCATAATAAAAATAGATAGTACTTTTATCTGAATCGATAGGTTGTATCTCTTTTATTTGGCTAATAAAAAGGTGTCCATAACAAAAATCTTGATATGGTTGCCAAGCTTTTCGTCCCTTCTCGCTTAGAGAGAACACCCACTCGTCACCATCGACAGTTTGTTCAATTAAACCAGCATCCATTAATGCATTCATTCGCTCTAAAACCCATGGAGCATCATTTTCATTACTGTAAACGGGCCATTTCCCTTCGCCTAAACACAATAAATAATCACTGTTAAAAAATGCCTGTAGGGCTGTTTTATACTCATCAACCTTTTTGCTGTCTTCATCTTCATTAGCCCAGCTAAAAGTAGAGAGTAAAAGCAATATAAGACTCAGTGAAATACTTTTCATATTTTCTTTTACCAACGGAAATCTTTATTTCTATTACTCTACGTTACACAATTCGTTACACTTAGGTGACAGGTTAATATCCAATATATTTTATAATGTAAATAGGATTTTTCACTACAACAAAACCTGCTACTTTGGATCTGTATAACACTTATACGTATTGATACCAATATTACGTATTGTCATATAAGGAAAATATCATGTCTACTACTAACCTGACATACACGATGTACGGCATAAAAAATTGCGATACAATCAAAAAAGCACGTAAATGGCTAGATGATAATCATATTCCTTATGTTTTTCATGATTACCGTAAAGACGGTTTGAAGGAAGCATTATTACTCACCTTTACAGAAAATTTAGATTGGCAGACATTGGTGAACAAAAGAGGAACAACTTGGCGTCAATTATCTGATGAAGAAAAAAATGCTATCACTGATGTGAATGCAGCCATTGCACTTATGCTTGATAAACCTGCCATTATTAAACGTCCAATTTTAGTCTCTTCTGATAATCGTTTTATGGTAGGTTTTAATGCTAATGATTACCTGACTTTTACAGGAGCCTAATTTTTATGTCCTGCCCTGTTATTGAACTTGCACAACAACTTATTTCTCGACCTTCCGTAAGCCCAGATGACCAAGGTTGTCAGCAACTGATCATCGAAAGATTAGCACCTTTGGGCTTTACCATTGAAAAAATGCCTTTTGGTCAGACCGAAAATCTTTGGGCATGTCGTGGTGGTGAGGGAGAAACCCTCGCATTTGCAGGACATACCGATGTTGTTCCTCCCGGCGCTAATGCATTATGGGATCACCCACCTTTTGAGCCGTCTATTCGTGATGGAATGTTATATGGCCGAGGTGCCGCCGATATGAAAGGCTCTCTCGCAGCCATGGTTGTCGCGGCTGAACGATTTGTGCATGCTTATCCACAACATCGTGGACGTCTTGCTTTTTTAATTACCTCTGATGAAGAAGCCGATGCTCATGATGGTACCGTTAAAGTGGTCGAGTCATTAATATCTCGAGGAGAGCGACTTGATTATTGCTTAGTGGGTGAACCATCAAGTCAGCATCAACTCGGCGATATGATAAAAAATGGCCGACGGGGTTCAATAACAGCAAATGTCACTATTTATGGGACGCAGGGCCACGTTGCTTACCCTCACCTTGCACAAAACCCTATTCATATGGCTTCACCTTTTATTCACGAGTTAGTGAATACAGTATGGGATAATGGCAATGAGTATTTTCCCGCCACTACCATGCAAATTGCCAATATTAATAGTGGAACTGGCAGTAATAATGTGATCCCAGGTGAGTTATTTATACAGTTTAACTTTCGTTTTAGCACCGCTATTACAGATGAAGAAATTCGTCAACGTACTGAAGCATTACTACAAAAATATCAGTTGCGTTATCACATTTCTTGGTCTTTATCTGGGCAACCTTTTATCACTGGTGAAGGAAAATTACTGGATGCGGTACGTTATTCAGTAAAACACTACACCAATATAGAGCCAACGCTTTCAACTAGCGGAGGCACCTCCGATGGACGATTTATCGCCCAAATGGGTGCACAAGTTGTTGAATTAGGGCCTATTAATGCCACCATTCATAAAGTAAATGAGTGTGTCAGTGCTGCTGATTTACAACAACTTAGTCGCATCTATCAGCGGATCATGGAGCAGATTATTTTATGATAACCCCTTTAATGTTAACGGGTCGTTCTACGGATCATTTAGTGACTTTATCAGAGCGACATCATTTACAGTTTAATGCGACAAAAGCCTTTTTAGCGTTACAACAACAAGCGGCCAAAGCGGGATTTAAATTAATGCCTGCCAGTTCATTTAGAAGTTTTGAACGTCAGTTAGCGATATGGAATGGCAAATTTGAAGGCACTCGCCCTGTATTAGATGCTGAAAGTCAACCTATTGATATTCAGACATTATCAGAAGGCCAACGCTGCGAGGCGATATTAAAATGGTCTGCATTACCCGGAGCTAGTCGCCATCATTGGGGAACCGAAATTGATTTTTACGATCCTTTCCGTTTACCTAATGGGCAATCATTGCAATTAGAACCTTGGGAGTATGAACAAGGGGGCTATTTTGCACAACTTAATGACTGGCTGACTGAAAATATGTCAGCTTACGATTTTTATCGCCCTTTTACCGATAAAGAGAGTTATATTGCCTATGAGCCTTGGCATATCAGTTATTTGCCTCTCTCTTATGAAGCTTCGCAGGCCTATACTATCGATATCCTTCGCGCTGTTTTAGAAGAAGAGCCGATTTTAGGTAAACAATGGCTATTAGATAACTTAGAAACGGTTTATCAACGCTATATTGTGCTACCAGAATAATTAGATTTTATCCAAAGCACCGTAAAACCCCGTCCTTCAGGTCGGGGATATAAGGCGCGGTTTTTTAACTAACTCGGTGTTTCCTGTTGCTCAATGTACTGGCGGATAATAGATATTGGTGCGCCACCACAACTCCCCGCGAAATAACTCGGCGACCAAAGAACCCCCTTGTAGTAATCACGTTGGGCAATATCAGGACGATCACGTCGAAGTAATCGACTCGACACCCTTTAATTATCTTAGGAGACATCTTGTTTATCTATTACAGGAAGTCTCCACATAAATATCAACAGACAGGCTAAAATTATCAGCAATAAAATTCTCACCCACCACATTGAGACCAACCATAGCGAGATAGCAAAAGTTACTAAAATGACTAAAATAGCTTTCGGCTTAGCCCCCTTAGGCATGGCGCGATAAGTTTGCCAATAACGCAAATAACCACCAAACCAAGAGCGATATAGCAACCAGTGATGAAAGCGTGTTGATGAGCGAGAAAAACACCATGCAGCTAATAACAAAAATGGTGTTGTGGGTAACACAGGTAAAACAACACCTAATGTGGCTAATCCAACACATAACCACCCTGCTATAATCAATAATATCCGTTTCATGTTATGCTTTCCAAATTATGCTTGGTCGCTCTAAGGTAAAGAGTAAATAAAAAAGCTCCTCATTCTCAATAACAATTTTAAAACATAAGGCGGGTTTATGCACTGGATCACTGACTATTGGTGGGTTATTTTAATTCTTTTAGTTGGAATAATTATTAATGCCATAAAAGATATGAATAAAATAGATCCAAAACAGTTTCTAAAAAATAAACGGAAACTGCCTCCCCATCGCGATTTTAATGATAAATGGGATGATGAGGACGATTGGCCCAACAAAAATGACCAGAAGAAGTAGTCGTTAACCAATGTTGGTAAGCCTGTGCTAATTGCTCATCTTTTTCTGCCATCAGTTGTTGGCATTGCCGACGTAGTGTCGTGACAAGGGCTTTCTTGCCCGATAACGAAAATTGTTTTACACAGGCCTCTATAGATTGCTTATCAATAAAAAATGCCACTAATAACGGGTAGCGTGATCTATCACCTTGCAGAAAATAACCAACACTTTGATATACCGTTAATACAGAGCGATGGGCGAAAGCAAAACCTGCCATCATCAGCCAGTGATCTGCTTCAGTGACGCTAGGCAATGCAGTAGCAAGAGAGATACCTGTTTGCTGAGTGATATAATCACTTTGTAATGCGAGTGCTTGTTGTGCAACTTGTAATAATTGCAACCCCTGAGCACTGATTGGGTAAATAGCCATAGCAGTATAACAGCCACTACTGGCTTCTTTATGAACGCCTAATCTCACCAGATAAAAACCACATTGTTGCCAAAAATTGGCTAATGCGTCGGTATAGCCAAAACTGACAGAAAGGTAATCAATATTCTGTTTCTGGCACTGCTTAGCAATATCCGCAACTAATTTTGCAGCGACTTTTTGACGTCGATATGCTGGCAATACCGCAATTCGGCTGATGCGTAATGAAGTTAAACACATTGCCTCAATGGATAAGCCGTAAGTGACTAACGATTGGGCAACAAGATTACCTCTTGGTCGACGTATACCTCGCCAAACATCTTGTGCTAAGGCTTTCGCTAGTCCCCCTTCTTCAATACACCACACCGCCCCAACAAGATGCCGATGAATAAATGCAGACCAATAGTGCTGTTTTTGTCCATCGAATAAACGTCGAAGATCTAAAGGCGTGGTTCGATAATGAGCACTGGTTAAAAGTTGATAAAAATTGGCTCGTTGTTCACTATCGAAATGCTGGCATGAGGTGATCACCACCTCACCAGATTGGTTAGCATGATGAAAAGAAGGCTCATCAAGTAACAACAGTTGATTAAGCCAATTTTCGAGTGGATCGTCCTGCGCCCAGCGAATAGGTACAGTAAGTTGATAATTTTGTAACGTTGGAATGCTATCACCCAGTTTTAAAATAAAACCGCGCCCTGTTCCTTCATAGCCTTGTACCGTGGTGGTCATTAACACTCGAGGAAAGTGCTGACAAAGAGCTATCAGTTGAGCAATGGGTATAGTCGCCGCTTCATCAATAATTAACCAATCTCGACACAAATGCTCTGTATGACAAAGGGCTAACAAATTATCCGGTGAGTAGAACTCGATGGTTTTATGTGTATGAGATAATAGCACTTCAATACTGTTTCTCGCAGGGGCACAAACCGTCACTGAGCCAGGCCATTGCTCTATCAACATTCCTGCTAACGCTGATTTTCCTCTGCCTCGTGGTGCCGTGATACTCCATACGCCGGATTTTGCCTGTAAAAGATTCGCTAATAACTGTCGCTGTTGTATGGTTGGCATCCCTTGAGGCAACGCCCACTGTTGGCCTGTATTTTTTATTTCAGGTAGAACAAGGGGCTGCGATGCTTGCCAAATAATGGCCTGTTTATCTGCTAGTGTAATTTTTGCTAACCAAGCCATAAAATGGGGAGTAGATATAACCCCTTGCGCATCATTCCAGCGCTGACTATCGTTATCAATATAATGTTGCCACTGAACAATATCGGGTAAACATAAGATAAGCCAACTTCCTGCTTTCAACGTTCCCGTTAGCATCGCTAGTGCATCAGCATTAAAAGCATGGTTAGCGTCAAATACAGCGTGAAGATATTCACAGCCTAATAGTTGATGAGCATGTTCTGGTTTTATCGCCTCAGACATCTCTGAAGAGAGTATTAGCCAATCGCCTTTACACTGCTGTTGGATAGCTTGAAGTTGTTCCCTTTGCCATGTATAGCTCCCCGCTAGAAGGAGTAATCGCCGCTGGCCTAGTCGAGCGAAGGCTTGTTGATAGCGCAATAAATCTAAAGATGGCACTACTATGACTTACCTATCAATAACGAAAGGATCCCCGCAGCAATCAGTGGACCTACTGGAACCCCCCTAAATAGGGCGACACCAATAACGGTTCCTACGAGTAAACCCGCTACCGTTGACGGTTGGTTATTCATAAGTGACACCCCTCGTGCCCCTAACCAAGAGACGATGATACCAATTGCAATCGCTAGTAATGATTTCCAATTTAAAAAAGAATTGAAAACTTCTTGTGCGGAAATGCGGCCTGTGGCAATCGGTGTCATAACACCTACGGTGAGGATCAAGATCCCAATGGTCATACCGTATTTTTCGACTAATGGAAAATATTGGTTTAACGGTGTGATTTTAATAACCAATAAAAAGATCATTGCTAAAGTGACAGTCATATTATGACTAATAATGCCCAGGCCTGCGAGTACCAGCAAAATTAGCAATGAGGGATCAACATTACTCATCTATTTTTATAATCCTTCTCTTTCTCTGAATCATTCTAATATCATTTAAGCGTGAGATGGTATTAGTTCAATGACGAAGAAGCAAATGTATCACAAGATTTAATATCGCCACTATTGTAGCCGCGCATAAACCATGTCTTACGTTGTTCTGCAGTGCCGTGAGTAAAGCTATCCGGTACAGCGTAACCCTGTTGTTGGCGTTGCAGCCTATCATCACCGATAGCTTGTGCGGTTTTAATGGCCGTCAGTAAGTCCGCTTCATCAACACGGCCTTCACCGGCAATAAAACGCCCCCACATACCCGCAAAACAATCAGCTTGCAGTTCTAGTCTTACTGATAAGCGATTTGCTTCCACTTTTGAACGTGCCATTTGCTGTTTTTCACGCATTTGTGTGGTGATACCAAGTAGATGCTGAACATGATGTCCCACTTCATGAGAAATCACATAACCTTGAGCAAACTCTCCACCCCCACCAAGGCTGTTTTTCATTTCATTATAAAAAGAGAGATCGAGATAAATTTTTTGGTCTGCAGGACAATAAAAAGGCCCCATCATTTTAGTGCCGGTACCGCATTGCGTTGTGGTACTGTTGGTATATAGCACTAATTTAGGATCACGATATTGTTCGCCGGCTTTGGCAAACATCCCTTGCCAAAAATCTTCCGTACTGGCTAATACAACACTGCTAAAATCTGCCGCTTCATTATAAAGGGCGGATTGTTGTTGGCTATTTTGTGTTGGTTGTGATGTTTGCCCTGTAAGCGAATTAAAATCAAACCCCATAAAGCTTGCGATCACCAAAATAATAATGATCACAAAGCCATATTTTGTACGTAATAATAGTGCAATTAATCCTAATGGGAGATTACCACCACCGGATGCAGAAGAAGGCTGCCCTCTTCTATCTTCAACATTATTGCTTCTTCGGCGATCATTCCAACGCATAACCCTTCCCCATTATGTAATTCACTTAATTTTAATTGCTAGGTCATTTTGATGACAACTTATCTTAGATAATAACAAAAATTATCTCATCACTATTGCCTATTTTTTAAGAGCAAAATAATAGCACCCATTAGTCACTTTCAATTCATCTTAGTTAATTTTTCTTTATAGCATATTAAAAAGGTCAGTTTTTAAGCTGACCTTTTTCTTTTATGGATAATATTGCTGACGTAATCGATTGCGCAGTTAGTCTAAAGAAACACCAATTCGACGTGCAACTTCTTCATAGGCTTCAATTAATCCACCTAAACTTTGACGGAAGCGATCTTTATCCATTTTATCTAAGGTGTTTTTATCCCATAAACGGCTACCATCTGGTGAGAATTCATCCCCCAGCACAACTTTACCGTTAAAGAGGCCAAACTCTAATTTAAAGTCAACGAGGATCAGACCGGCTTTATCAAACAGTTCACTGAGGACATCGTTTGCTTTATAACTAAGACGTTTCATTTCTGCGAGGTTTTCTTTTGATACCCAACCAAAAGTTTCACAGTAAGATTCATTAACCATCGGATCATGACGGGCATCGTCTTTTAAGAAGAGATCAAAAATAGGTGGGTTTAAGACAGTACCTTCTTCAATACCTAAACGTTTAACCAGTGATCCAGCCGCTCGGTTACGAATAACACATTCAACAGGCACCATATCGAGTTTTTTTACTAGCACTTCATTATCAGAGAGCAAACGTTCCATCTGCGTTGGGATACCCGCTTCTTCCAATTTGTTCATAATGAAATAATTGAACTTATTGTTCACCATTCCTTTACGATCAAACTGTTCAATACGTTGGCCATCTAACGCTGATGTATCGTTTCTGAATTCAAGAATAAGATAATCAGAAGACTCAGTGGTATAAACCGTTTTCGCTTTACCACGATACAACTCAGCTTTTTTTTGCATCTGACACACTCCAAAGATGTGATAGGTTTAACAAGAAACTTGCTTTCCATACTCTACTCTAGATTAGATAAAAAAGCTTTTAAAACGTGGTGGGGATCACTAAAAAATATCACTGTCGACTATTTTTTAGCGGCTCTAATCAATAAGAGAAATAAGTGAATTGAGTGATAAAAAGGCCGTACATTTTCTGTACGGCCTGATATTTAATAGATAAAAAGAGCTTTTATTTTATTGGCTTACTAAAGGCCGCTTTCATTGCAGCAACCATCTGATCATTTTCAGACTGTGTAAGAGGTTTACCTTTATCACTGATAAATTGCAAACTACTGCGGTTATTTAAGTCACCAACTTGTAGTTTGTAATCCCCTTCATTAATTGTTGGTTTATCAACCCCTAACGTGCTCCAACTTGCACTACTTAAGCCTTTATAAGTCACTTCAATTGAACCTTTCGAACGAGTACGATCGCCCATTTTCATACCCACGCTTTCTAGCGCGATAGGTAATCTATCCCACACAACATCAAATGGTGCTCGAACAATAATGACAGGCAGTCCGGCATTATCACTTCCCGTTTGTACGTCGATAATACCTTGCAAATTACTCGTTGCGCTATTTTCACTTAAGTTACGCATGCGGTTTAAACCGTCAACCACTTCATTTAATAGTAAGGTGTTATAACGCTTCACTTCCATTGGATCGGAAATCTCGTTTTCACCTTGGCGTAACCCAGTATTCGTAATCGTTAATATCACAACATTACCTGACTGGCTTATCGCTAAATTATGGCGACTTTGGAAAGGCACATTTTCATCAGCACGAGTCCAAGTGATCCAATCGGTAACAATCTGTTTTTGTCCTGCATCACTTTTAGCCAGTGCCACACCTTTATCCGCTAAAACAGCAGAAACTTGCTCGTATAAGGTGGTATTTTCGGGCGTGTTGGGTAATAACAGTCGGCTATTATCCGCATTATTCTCACTACGTGAGCCACTTAATAAGTTTAAAGCCTGTGTTGGTGGGCGAATATCTAATGCTAAACCCACAGGCTCACTCTTTTTAGGCGTAGGAATATCATATTCCCCATTTTGCAAAGGCAACACCATACCCGCTGGGACAACTAAATTTTTTAGCGCTGCTGACTCTAAATACGACTCGTCACCACTGACTTGACGTTTATAGCGCTGATCACTGGAACAGGCTGCCAATAAAACCACCAGCGACAGACCCGCGACTTTCATAATCTTTGATTTATGCAATAGTGTTGCCATTAAAATTCCCTAAGTTTTACAGTATTCCCGCTGTTAACAGCGCTTTCTCTACGATATCCTGACCCGCTGATGTTAATGGAGTCATCGGTAAGCGCAATGTGGCGTCTTCAATCAATCCAATACGTTGACACGCCCATTTAGCTGGGATTGGGTTAGGTTCAACAAATAACTGATGATGTAAGTCCATCAGGCGTCGATTAAGTTCACGTGCTTTTGCAAACTCACCCGCTTTTGCCAATCGACATAATTCTACCATTTCTAACGCAGCAACGTTAGCAGTAACCGAAATAACACCATGACCGCCAAGTTGCATAAAGTCTAATGAGGATGCGTCATCTCCACTTAATAAGATAAAACTATCATCATTAACTAACTGTTGGATTTGACTAACACGACTTAAGTTCCCTGTCGCCTCTTTAATTGCCACAATATTATCCAACTGAGCTAAACGTGCAACTGTTACTGGCAATAAATCACATCCTGTACGGCCGGGCACATTATACAAGATTTGGGGTAAAGCCGTGCTTTCAGAAATCGCTTTAAAATGTTGATAAAGCCCTTCTTGGGAAGGTTTATTATAGTATGGAGTAACCGTTAAGCACCCTGCAATACCTTTATTTTCAAACTGTTGTGTAAACCAAATAGCTTCAGAAGTTGCATTAGCCCCCGTGCCTGCAATCACAGGAATACGACCATCAGCCATATCCAGAGTCATTAATACGACATCAACATGCTCATCATGGCTTAATGTTGCCGATTCTCCCGTTGTTCCCACAGAGACAATAGCATCTGTACCTGCTTTAACATGATAATCGACCAACTTGCGTAAACTAACTCGGTCAACATTGCCTTTCGCATCCATAGGGGTGACTAATGCCACCATACTGCCTGTAAAATCAAAATTGTTACTTACCATAATTCATTGCTCCGAGATAGACTTATACACAATGGTACTCATTCATTGCTCTATTGAAAACTACTTAACTCTAGGTTTCTAATGAAATTTGCTAATATTCTTTGATTTGAATTAAAGAGAGATAATAATGAAAGATAGTGCGCTTCTGATCTTGGCAGAAATCAAATTTTGTGTTTACCTGTTAGGAATAAACTGAAAGTCAAAAGGAAGCCTATTTTGCCTATACCTGATAAACATTTTCTCGTACTCACTGCATTAGGGACTGACCGTCCTGGTATCGTTGATACCATTACGCAATTAGTTAGCCAATGCGGGTGTAATATCGAAGACAGCCGGCTTGCGATGTTCGGTCAAGAATTTACGTTTATCATGCTACTTTCTGGTGGTTGGAATGCGATTGCTCAACTTGAAGCATTACTGCCGATAAAAAGTGCAGAACTTGATTTATTGACTGTAATGAAAAGAACCAAAATGGGTGCGCCAGTCTCTTATCCATCAACCATTACTGCAAAAGTAGATATAGAAGATGCCCCCGGCATTGTTGAACGTTTTACCAATTTATTTAGTCAACATCACTTTAATCTTGCAGAATTAGTTTCTAAAACTCATCCTTCTGAGGATGGTACTCCTGCACGTTTAGAAATTCAGATCACGGCCCATAATCCGCTAGATGATCATGGTCTCGTTATTCATGAGAAATTCAATCAATTATGTACAGAGTTAAACGCTCAAGGCACAATAAGTATCGTAAATAGTCTGATGATGAAACAATAAAAGAATGGAGAATTAGGTAATGAACCCATTAAAAGCCGGTGATAAGGCACCTCAATTCAGTCTGCCTGATCAAGATGGAGAAATCATTAATCTGTCTGATTTTGCTGGCCAACGTGTGCTCGTTTATTTTTATCCAAAAGCGATGACACCAGGCTGTACAACGCAAGCTTGTGGCTTACGTGATGAGATGGATACACTAAAAAAAGCCAACGTCGAGGTATTGGGAATTAGTACTGATAAGTCAGAAAAACTTTCCCGTTTTGCCGAAAAAGAGATGTTAAACTTCACCTTACTTTCTGATGAAGATCATAAAGTTGCAGAGCAATTTGGCATTTGGGGTGAAAAACAATTTATGGGGAAAACTTACGATGGTATTCATCGTACGACGTTCCTAATTGATAAAAACGGTGTGATTGAACATGTGTTTGATAATTTTAAAACCAGCAATCACCACCAAGTGGTTATCGATTATTTAGCTGCACACCCATAGTTTATGATCACAGCTTAGTGCTGATAAATAAAACAGACAGCCATTAACTATCGCTGTCTGTTTTTTTATTATCAATAAATTGATGATAAATCGCGTCTATATTACTTTTTCTTTTCTAATGTTTCTAAAGGCGGCTCATTGGCAATTTCATCAGGCAGCGCATGTAATACTGCTTTGATTAACGTCGCTAAAGGAATGGCGAAAAACACCCCCCAAAAACCCCACATACCACCAAATATAATCACAGATAAGATAATGACTAAGGGGTGCATATTGACAGCTTCAGAGAATAATATCGGTACTAATAAGTTGCTATCTAAACCTTGAACCACTAAGTAAGCGATAAATAGCGCCCAAAAATCAGAGCCTAATCCCCATTGAGAAAGTGCAATTACAATGACTGGAATAGTCGCGAGTACCGCCCCCACATAAGGCACTAAAACCGAAACGCCAACTAAAACCGCTAATAAGACTGAATAACGCAAATCAAAAAAAGCAAAGACAAAATAGGTAAATACACCAACAATCACCATTTCGGTAACCTTACCACGAATATAGTTGGTGATTTGCTGATTAACCTCAATCCACACTTGTGCTGCAAGAATTCTATTTTTGGGTAATACCCGACGGACAGCATTGAGCATTTGTTGCTTATCTTTTAATAAAAAGAACGTCATTAATGGCACAAGGATCAGATAAATAGAGAGCGTGATAACGCCGATTAAAGAGGCTAAAGAGACTTTTAACACTGACTCTGCCACCGTTGAAAATTTACTGCGCAAGTTTTCCGCCATCATATCCACGATGCCAACATCCATTAATGCGGGGAATCGCTCAGGTAATTCACGAGCAAATGCATTGAATTTATTGATCATATTAGGGATATCTGAAATTAGCGTCATGGCTTGTTGCCATACCGTTGGCGCTAAAATCAAAATAACAATGGCACTAATACCTATAAATAGTGTCAGAACGATTGATACGGCCCAAATTCGTGCACATCCTAGCTTCTCAAGTAAGTGTGTTGGCCATTCCAGCAAATAAGCTAATACAATGGCGACTAATAATGGTGCAAGTATGCCACTGAAAAAGTAGATAATTGAAAAACCGGCAATTAAGATCACCACCAGCGCGATAACTTGGGGATCAGCAAATCGACGTTTATACCATTGAACAAGCAAGTCCAGCATGAAAATAGAGGTCCTTTATAATAATAAGTCAAATATATCTATATGTATTGATTTACATAATCAATAATCTTTTGACGGATTTTACGTTAGCTTTTGCTATGATACATCATTAATTATAAATTTTTCGTTAAGATAGCTATCAGGATGTTGTTGTATGAAACTCAGACTTAAAAAACCACTGGTCGCGCTTCTTGTTTCTACTTTGCTATCAACATCAGTGTTGCCTGCTCACGCTGCGATTGATATTGAAGATACCCTGCCCGATATGGGAACGACAGCAGGCTCAACATTGAGTATCAATCAAGAAATCGCTATGGGTGATTACTATACTCGCCAATTAAGAAATAGTGCACCATTAGTTTTTGACCCTCTACTTTCTAATTACATCAATAATTTAGGTCAAAGATTAGTCTCTAATGCCAGTTCGGTAAAAACCCCCTTTCACTTCTATTTAGTGAATAACCCCAATATTAATGCCTTTGCTTATTTTGGTGGCAATATCGTATTGCACTCAGCACTATTTAGATACAGCCGTAATGAAAGTGAATTAGCTTCTGTTATCGCCCACGAAATTTCTCACGTTACCCAGCGTCATCTTGCAAGAATGTTAGAAGATCAGTCTAAAACCACACCACTCGCCATGGCTGGAATATTAGGCTCTATTTTAATATTTATGGCTAACCCCAATGCCGGTTTAGCCACCTTTACGGGAAGTATGGCTGGGATGCAACAAAACATGATCACCTTCACGCAAATGAACGAACAAGAAGCTGATCGGATAGGAATACAAACTCTTTATCGTGCAGGGTTTGATCCACAAGGTATGCCTAATTTTATGCAGATCTTAGCAGACCAAGTGCGCTATAGTTCTAAGCCGCCTGAAATGCTATTAACGCACCCCTTACCTGACAGCCGTTTATCTGATGCACGTAGCCGAGCAGCGCAATATGCTCCGCGCAAAGTGCCACAATCGGCTAATTTTCTCTATGCTAAAATGCGGGTATTAACTATGCTTGAGAAAAACCCCGCATCAAGTAACGCCTTGCAAACCACGCTGGATCAGTTTAGGCAAGGAACGGAATTAGAAAAATCAGCCGCCAATTATGCACAAGCCTTACTCTATTCTCGTGATCGTAAATTTAATGACGCGAGAAAAATACTCGCCCCTATGCTGGCAAAAGAGCCAAATAATATCTGGCTTATTGATGCCATTACCGATATTGACGTAGAGCAAAACCGTGCTGCAGAAGCGATAACACGTTTACAACAAGCGCTTAAGCAATCACCTAACAACAAAGTACTGACGGTTAATTTAGCTAATGCTTATATGCAAAATAAGCAATATAACGAAGCTAATCGATTATTATATCGCTATACCTTTGACAATCCTGACGATCCTATTGGTTGGCAGTTGGTGGCGGAAAATGCGGCAAAACAAGGTAATCGAGCCCAAGAGCTTGCAGCTTACGCTGAAGATTTGGCATTACGAGGAGATTTTGAAACTGCCATTCGTTATCTTGGTGATGCGAGTCGTCAAGTAAAATTAGGCAGTAATGAGCAAGCTCGTTTTGATGCACGTATTGATCAATTGCGTAAACTTCAACATAAAGACAGTCAATTTAAATAAGGGATAATATGACCAACAAAGTAACGATTTATCATAATCCGCGCTGTTCTAAAAGCCGTGAAACCTTACATTTATTAGAAGAGATGCATATCACCCCTGACGTTATTCATTATTTAGATACGCCGCCTTCTGTCGATGAGTTAAAAGCATTACTCAAAGCGCTAGATTTTGACGATGCAAGAAAATTAATGCGCACCAAAGAAGAAATTTATAAAACCCTAAAGCTTGCTGATGAGAGCTCACAAGAAGCATTAATTCAGGCCATGCATAATCACCCTAAATTAATTGAACGTCCTATTGTGGTCGTTGGCAATAAAGCGCGTTTAGGTCGTCCACCTGAGCAAGTTACCGCCCTTTTTAAGTAGGCTAAATTGGCAATTGCCGACATTGACGGTATGGCGCATCACTGAACGTAATCTGAGTGATTTCAGAGCATTGAGACGAGAAACCTTACGGCTGTTTTCAAAGATCGGTGGTGCGCCCTAATAACTCATTATCTGCAGTGCGCTCAAAATGACAGAAAACCAACACGTTATACCTATTAACTTACTTCACTCCTCTTCATATCGATAACACAATTCTCTACTGCTTTATTACCACATCACAACGGTGTTACCGCCATCTGTATATTCTAAAGGTCACTAATGTTAATTTTATGTTACAAACAATAAGGAAACACGATAGTTATTTCCATTAGTAGAATAAGGTAGTTTATTGCTTGCTTTCAAAATATTTCATCTTAATTTCATTTTTTTTATAGTGAATATTTTACCAAGATCAAAAATATCTATCACGATCACATTATCCTGTTACAAATAACAGCCAACAGAAAAAATTTATGAAACGTTTCATTTGTATTGTGACAAAAGTCTCTTTACACGAGTGAATTCCTACTTATTATGGTCTTCAGAAAATATGATGGCAGATTTGATTTGCGATACACTTCGAACCATTTTTATTTTCGTTATCATCCAATTCAGAAATTAATATTAGAGATACAATTTAAACAATACTGCAACATAGCAAAATACGTTAATTCGCCACTTCTTTTACACATGCCTACTCGCTATCTCACTAGAGATAGTGCGTTATGTTTTTTTTAAAAGTGTATAGATATCGGCAAACTAACTGAAAATATAGCCAACATATGGGCGACTAAAACTAATCAATCATCAAAATACCAGATGATTGCCAGGCTAATAGGAAATTTAATGAACATCGTACATAGACTCAAACTTGTTTCATTCCTCCAATTTTTTATTTGGGGCTCTTGGCTTGTTACGTTTGCTTCATATCTATTTGATAAATTACATTTTAAAGGTACTGACGTTGGGCTAATTTTTAGTGCTTTAGGATTAGCATCACTGATCGCACCGGTGATCATGGGATTTATTGCGGACAAGATAAATAACCGTAAGCTGGTCTTTATTACCCTGCATATTTTATCCGCGTTTGCTTTAGTACTGATGTCTCAAATGACCACAGTGACTACCCTCTTCTTTGCGACACTTCTGCATTTATTGTTCTTTATGCCAAGCATTTCTATGGCAAACAGTATTATTTTTGAGTTACTAGAGCAAAAACACCTAGAGCCAAATGACTATTTCCCCAAAATCCGTGTTTATGGCACCGTGGGTTTTATTGCTGCAATGTGGGTTATTAGCTTCTTAGGTTTCGGTAATAGCTACGATCAACTGTTTGTTGCTGCAATAGCCTCTATTATCTTAGCGGTATTTGCGATGTTTTTACCGGCGACAAAAGCGACAGATAAAACAGAAGCAAAAGAAGAAGTGGCCGCTTTTAGCTTATCGAATACCTTACAAGTGTTTAAAAAGAAAAATGTGGTTATTTTCCTTTTCTTTGCCACATTGTTAGGTTCAGTATTGCAAATTACCAATACATTTGGGGTTCCATTCTTACAAGATATGGCCAAAGCACCTAATGCTGATGACTCTTTCTTGGCTCATTATCCTTCTGTTTTCTTATCCATTTCTCAAATTTCTGAAGTGGTCTTTATTCTATTTTTACCCCTGTTATTAAAACGAGTGAGAATAGAAACTATCGTATTATTTAGTATGATTGCATGGATCTTACGTTTTGGTTTCTTCGCTTACGGTGACTATTCATCATTAGGCCAAATCGTTCTGTTGTTATCCATGATTGTCTATGGTTGTGCTTTCGATTTCTTTAATATCTCCGGCTCACTATTCCTAGAAAAAGAGATCCCATTACAATATCGCTCTACCGCACAAGGTATGTTTATGACCTTAGTGAATGGTTTTGGTACTTATTTAGGTGCGATGTTAAGTGGCTGGGTTATTGATTTGTATACCACAGATGGTGTTATTGATTGGCAGTCATTCTGGTTGATCTTTACGGGTTACACTGTGGCTATCACCGCACTTTATCTGATTTACTTAGTGGTTCCGCAGAAGAAAACAAAAGTTGTAGAAGCACATTAATTATTTCCCCCATTCTTTATTTGTTGCACTCACCGCTTATCTTTCGAGATAAGCGGTTTTTTATTACTGGTTATCTATTGCATAATGCGTTGTTTTAAATAGCTTGCGATTAAAGCTTAAGAATATCTTTTACGAAAGGAATGGTCAGCTTACGTTGAGCCACAATAGAGGCGTGATCGAGTTCATCTAGCATTTCAAATAATGTGCGCATTTTTCTATCTAAGCGCTTTAATACAAAACGACCCACATCTTCGGGTAATTCAAATCCACGCAGTTTCGCTCTTAATTGTAGTGCTTGAATTTTTTCTTCATCGCTTAGCGGTTGTAAGCGATAAATTTGCCCCCAATCTAGGCGAGAAGCGAGATCAGGAAGTTGTAAATCAATTTGACGGGGAGGTCTATCCCCTGTGATTAATAGACAGGTGCGACCAAGTTCTAATACGCGATTATACAGATTAAACAGAGCAAGTTCCCACTCTTCATCACCCGCAATACATTGAACGTTATCGATACAAACTAATGAAAGATGCTCCATACCTTCAAGCACATCTGGTACGAAATAAGCCCGTTTATCAAGAGGAACATAACCAACTGCATCTCCGGCTAAAGAAAGCTCTGCACAAGCTGCATGCAACAAGTGGCTTTTCCCGCCCCCATCACGAGACCAGAAATAGATATAACTGCCATGTGATTGGTGAATAGCAGTTTGGATCGCTGCAACGAGTGATGCATTTTCCCCTGCGTAAAAGCTATCGAATGTCTCATCATCGGGCAGAGATAGTGGTAATGATAGCTGTGATGGCGTATTCAGAAGCACCTCACCTGAATAGTTTAATAAACGTCGTGATTCTAACACAAATTCTATCAATGACAGAATCAATATTAAAAAAGCAAGACGAGCTGCTTAAGATGACAGCAATAAATAGCGAAACTGTTTATTTTGACATCAATATAAGATCAGTTTAGCCATTCTATTTCACTATTTAAACGTTATCTTAGAGAGATCGTGACCTGAGGGTTGCTGATAAATATCTAATTTAAAATACTTAGCACAAGCATTTATATACTCAAAAATTTCTGATTGTGTCTCTTCATATTCCACCCATGTGGTAGCACGAGTAAAACAATATAATTCAACGGGTAGTCCCATTGGTGTGGGGGGCATTGTTCTTATCACCAAATACATATCCGGCCTCACATCACCACGCATTTTGATCCAATTTAACATATACTTTCTAAAAAGTTGTAGATTGGTCACCCCGTTGGTTTCTAACCAAGTATTAATATCACCTATCTCTTCTTCTTTACCTTCTAACATCGCTTCAATGCTTTTTTTAAGTGGCGCAGTATTTTTTAGCTCCTGCACTAACTGTTCTGTAGCAAATGAAATAGAGGATTGATCAATATAGAAACTACGCTTGATACGACGGCCTCCTGAAGAGAACATCGGTTGCCAGTTAGTGTATTTTTCGGTTAAAAAGTCCTTTGTGGGTATACGAGAAATCGTGTTATCCCAATTACGTACTGTAATTGTGTGCAGTGCAATATCAATCACTTCACCACTAATATTACTGCTGGGTAATTCAATCCAATCATATAGTTTTAACACTTTACCATTTGAGATCAGAATATTAGCGACGAATGAGATAAGGGTATGTTGGAAAACAAACATCAATACCGCAGCGATCGCACCAAAGCTGGAAATAATAATCAGTGGGGATTGTTCAGTAAATAGCGCGATAATAAGAATAAAGGCGATGATCCACACCACTATCTTAGCAATTTCAATATAACCTTTAATCGAATTGTTACGGTGCCACGATTTTTTAGCATGCCTGATATTAAAAATATCTAACGCGTTATTAAGAAGAGAAGCAATATTGATGACGATAAAAGCACGACAAACCGTTTCAAAGATAATATTCATCTGTGCTGAAAACGAAGGCAATAACTGGTTTATATAGAGAACCAGAGTGACTGCAACAATAGAGGCACTTTTTTTCGCAATATCTTCTATCGTCTCTTCATCTGAGAGTTCGGTGAATAAAAACAATAGACGCTTGGCTATACGACGAAAGATCATCTTTGCCAGAAACCACACCACCAGCAACGTGATCACTAAAAACAGCGTGGTGAAAATCTGCTTAGATACGATAAAGTCGTATATATCAACAAGTTTTTCCATAACTAGCGTCGTCACCCTTTTAAAAGCTTTGTTACAACCTTAAAACAATTTTTAGCTCAATAATAGCTAAAAAGTATCGCTATCACTAAACCACTAATAATTTCATTGTCTCATTTATTTGCGTTAAATAAATATTATTATTAAGTTTATTTTCTTTTTCTAAGTTTTAAACGCTTTTTATAACAAAAGTGTTTTTGTTTATCTTATAAGAATAAAAAACAACCAATAAAAAAAGCAGTCTATGACTGCTTTTTAGTTCAATGACGAAATATTAGCGAAAAGAGCTCATCAATGATTACTTGGTGTTTGTATGTTTGTTAATTGACTCCAGAGTATCATCCACTAACTCAGTTTCTGGGCGAATAATACTCACCAGCTTAAACACTAAACTTAAAACAATACCGACTATCGTTGCTAAGGCCATGCCTTTTAGTTCAGCTGCGCCAATTTGAATTGATGCACCACTTACACCGACAATTAAAATGATCGCTGTTAATATCAAGTTTTGTGGTTTGTTATAATCAACTTTCGAATCTAATAATACGCGAATACCGGACGCCCCTATTACACCATACAGTAATAAAGAGACACCGCCCATTACCGGTACGGGAACCGCTGCAATCGCGGCTGCCAATTTACCGACACAAGAAAGTAAGATAGCGATAATTGCTGCACCACCAATGACCCAAGTGCTATACACTTTAGTAATAGCCATAACACCGATATTTTCACCATAAGTCGTGTTAGGTGTAGAGCCAAAAAATCCGGAGATAATGGTTGAAAAACCATTTGCAAACATAGAGCGATGTAAGCCTGGGTTTTTCATGAGATCACGTTGAACAATATTCGCGGTTACCACAAGGTGCCCTACGTGTTCGGCAATAACCACTAATGCCGCCGGCAAGATAATAAAAATAGCACTCCACTCAAAACGCGGCGAATAAAAGGTAGGCAGAGCAAACCAATTGGCTTCTTTAATCGGTGTCACATCAACAACGCCCATAAAGAAAGAGAGTGCGTAACCGACTAACACGCCAATAAGAATAGGAATAATAGCCAAAAATCCCCTAAACATCACTGAGCCTAAAATAGTCACACCCAGTGTCACCATAGAGATTATCAATGTTTGACTATCAACGGGATTATCTGCGCTAGGTAATAATCCAGCCATATTAGCGGCGGTTCCGGCCAACTCAAGACCTATTACGGCAACGATTGCGCCCATTGCCGCAGGAGGAAACATCACATTAATCCATCCTCGTCCGGCGATTTTCACAATGCCAGCAACAAGGCAAAATAGCACCCCACAGACAATAAACCCGCCCAATGCTAATTCATAGCCTAAAGGAAGTAGCAATAACACCGGAGAGATAAAGGCGAAACTTGAACCTAAATAAGCAGGAATACGACCTTTACAGATAAAGAGATAAAGCAGAGTACCGATACCGTTAAACAATAATATGGTGGCCGGATTAACCTTAAACAAAATCGGCACAAGTACAGTAGCACCAAACATGGCAAACAGATGTTGAAAACTCAATGGGATTGTTTGTAATAATGGTGGGCGCTCTTCTACCCCGATTGCACGACGAGTCATGCTTACGACCTCTCTTTAAAATAGATATAAATGGAATTTAAATTTCAGCGATAAAACAAACCAATAAGTGATCCAAAAAAAAGCCGACTATCAAAGTCGGCTTAATCATTATTTTGTACCAAATATCTTATCACCCGCATCACCAAGGCCTGGGACAATGTACCCATGCTCATTAAGATGCTTATCAATCGATGCAGTATATAACTCAACATCAGGATGAGCTTCTTCTAATGCTTTGATCCCCTCAGGCGCAGCCACTAACACTAAAACTTTAATTGAAGTACAGCCTGAATTTTTTAATAAATCAATTGTGGCAATCATAGAGCCACCAGTTGCTAACATTGGGTCAACAACAAGTGCCATACGTTCTTCAATATGAGAGGCTAGTTTCTGGAAGTAAGGGACGGGCTTTAAGGTTTCTTCATCGCGGTAAACACCAACTACACTGATCCGGGCGCTAGGAATATTTTCTAATACTCCATCCATCATCCCAAGACCGGCACGGAGGATAGGTACAACAGTAATTTTTTTTCCTTTAATCTGTTCTATCTCAACCGGGCCACACCAACCTTCAATTGTTACCGTCTCTGTTTCTAAATCGGCGGTAGCTTCATACGTCAGTAGACTGGAAACTTCTGAAGCCAATTCACGAAAGCGTTTAGTGCTTATATCATGATCTCGCATCAGCCCCAATTTATGTTGAATGAGTGGGTGTTTTACCTCAACGATCTTCATAATTTCTCCTAATGTACGACGCAGCCAGACAAAAAAATCGCGAGATTATACCGCTTTTTTAGTGACTTTCCATCGTTTTTCTATTGATATTGATCAATCGCACAGCTTTTAACCACACTAACATGAATAATTGTGATCTAAAAAGAAGATCCTCGCAAACGTTTGCTTTGCCTGTTAGAATAGCCACCGCACACATTTTTTCTTAACAGCAACTTGCCGTGAGGGCTAGACGTGACTAACAAATCCTCTCTCAGCTATAAAGATGCCGGTGTCGATATTGATGCAGGTAATGCTTTAGTCGATCGTATTAAAAGTGTAGTAAAAGAAACTCGCCGTCCTGAAGTTATGGGGGGTTTAGGTGGTTTTGGTGCATTATGCGCTATTCCCACTAAATACCGCGAACCTATTTTAGTGTCAGGCACTGACGGTGTCGGTACTAAACTTCGCCTTGCGATGGACTTAAATCGCCACGATGATATTGGTATCGATTTAGTCGCAATGTGTGTTAACGATTTAATCGTTCAAGGTGCTGAGCCTCTCTTCTTTCTTGACTACTATGCCACAGGCAAGTTAGATGTCGATACTGCCGCACGGGTTGTAACGGGTATCGCTGAAGGTTGTAAGCAATCCGGCTGTGCCTTAGTGGGTGGCGAAACAGCGGAAATGCCCGGCATGTATCATGGTAACGATTATGATATCGCCGGTTTTTGTGTTGGTGTCGTTGAAAAATCACAGATTATCGATGGTAGCAAAGTTAAAGCGGGTGATGCATTAATTGCTCTCGCTTCAAGTGGCCCTCATTCTAATGGCTATTCACTGATCAGAAAAATTCTTGAAGTCAGTGGTGCCTGTGCTGAAACTACCCCATTAGGTGATACATCACTGGCTGATAAACTCTTAGCGCCAACCCGTATTTATGTAAAATCACTGCTTTCATTAATTGAAAACGTTGATATTCACGCAGTGGCACATATTACTGGTGGTGGATTTTGGGAAAATATTCCGCGCGTGCTACCTGAAAATACGCAAGCTCGTATTAATAGCCAAAGTTGGCAGTGGCCTGAGGTCTTTAACTGGCTACAACAGGCAGGTAATGTCAGCACTCATGAAATGTATCGTACCTTTAACTGTGGTGTCGGCTTATTAATCGCCGTGAGCCAAGCTGATGTTGAAAAAACGCTATCACATCTTAATGCCTGTGGTGAAAAGGCATGGTTAATTGGTGATATTGCCCCGCAAGCAGCGGGTGATGCACAAGTGATTATCAATTAGTAAAAGTACCCCCATGAAAAATATTGTGGTCCTGATCTCAGGAAATGGTAGCAACCTACAGGCGATTATTGACGCCTGTAGGGCGCATAAGATCGCTGGCCAAGTTGTGGCTGTTTTCAGCAATAAAGCACAAGCTTATGGCCTTGAACGAGCGAGACAAGCGGATATCCCTGCTTACTTTATCGATCCGGCTGATTATCCTGATAGAGAAGCTTATGATAAAGCGTTAATCACTCAAATTGATGGCTATCAGCCTGATATTGTGGTTCTTGCTGGCTTTATGCGTATTTTATCGCCGTTATTTGTCAACCATTATCAGCATAAGCTATTAAATATTCATCCCTCTTTACTTCCCAAATATCCCGGTCTGCATACACATAAACAAGTTATTGAGAATAAAGATGCTTTTCATGGTACTACCGTACACTTTGTCACGGAAGAATTAGACGGTGGCCCGATGATCATTCAAGCGCGTATTCCCGTCTCTCCTGATGATACCGAACAAAGTTTGCAAGCAAAAATACAAACACAAGAGTATCGCATTTATCCTCTCGCAATTAGTTGGTTAGCAGAAGAGAGATTAAAAATGATAGATAATCGGGCGCTACTTGATGGTAATGTTCTGTTTGACAATCTTGATTAACGGTTTCACTTAAGATAAAAAGTCACTTTGTGCTACACTGTAGCCCGCGGTGACTTTTATTGTGTCACCCTTTTCTCTTTTTATTCAATGCATTTTCACCGAGGTGCTTATGTCCGGTGGTAAGAAAGTTCCACCTATAAAATTACGTCCTCTCGAAAGAGAAGACCTTCCTTTTGTCCATAAACTTGATAATAATGCTAGCGTTATGCGCTACTGGTTTGAAGAGCCTTATGAAGCTTTTATTGAGTTAAGCGACCTATATGAAAAACATATTCACGACCAAAGTGAACGACGTTTTATTGCTGAAAGTGAAGGCACAAAAGTCGGTTTAGTTGAGCTGGTTGAAATTGATTATGTTCATCGTCGTGCTGAGTTTCAAATCATTATCGCCCCTGCTCATCAAGGCCATGGTTATGCAGCCCGCGCGGCAAAGTTAGCGATGGACTACGCTTTTTCTGTACTTAATTTATACAAACTCTATTTAATCGTCGATAAAGAGAATGCTAAAGCGATTCATATTTATGAAAAGCTTGGCTTTAAGAAAGAAGGTGATTTAATAGATGAGTTTTTTGTTAATGGCTCTTACCGTTCTGCGATTAGAATGTGTACATTCCAAGCCCCTTATTTTGAACAAAAAGCCAAAGCAGCAAGACCGGAAAATTTTGTTAAACCGGGTGCAACGATAAAACAATATGTCTGATTAATTCAGATAATAAGATTTAACTTTAACCCATGTTGGAGTTCAGATGTCCCAAGAACGACTCTATATTGATAAAGAGATCAGCTGGCTTGCGTTTAACGAGCGAGTATTGCAAGAGGCGGCAGATAAACGTAACCCGCTAATCGAAAGGGTCAGGTTTTTGGGGATCTATTCAAATAATCTTGATGAGTTTTATAAAGTTCGCTTTGCGGATGTAAAACGGCGTATTTTAATTAATGAGGAGCGCGGCTCACGCTCTGGCTCTAGTCACGCTCGTCATTTAATCAAAAAAATCCAATCTAAAGTTGCCAAAGCCGACCAAGAATTCGACGCACTGTATAACGACTTGCTTTTAGAAATGGCGCGTAATCAGATTTTTTTAATCAATGAACGGCAAATCTCACCTAATCAACAAATTTGGTTACGCCAATATTTTCGCCAAAACTTAAGAAAACATATCACGCCGATCCTTATCAACCCTGAAACTAATTTGGTTGAGTTTTTAAAAGATGACTACACATATTTAGCCGTTGAAATTGCTCAGGGGCAAACTATTCACTACGCTTTGTTAGAGATCCCCTCAGATAAAGTCCCTCGTTTTGTTATTTTGCCCACAGAACAAGGCCGAGGTAAGAAAAAGTCAATGATCTTGCTGGATAATATCTTACGCTATTGTCTTGATGAGATTTTTAAAGGCTTCTTTGACTATGATTCTTTAAATGCTTATTCCATGAAAATGACACGTGATGCTGAATATGATTTAGCCACGGAAATGGAATCCAGCTTATTAGAAATGATGTCATCTACCTTAAAACAACGTCTTACCGCTGAGCCTGTTCGTTTTGTCTACCAACGTGATATGCCCGATGAAATGGTTGCTTTACTGCGTAGCAAATTAGGTTTATCTAATAATGACTCGGTCATTGCTGGTGGGCGTTATCACAACTTTAAAGACTTTATTAATTTTCCTAATGAGGGTAGTAAGTTTCTATTAAATAAACCTATTCCTCGTTTACGGCATGTTTGGTTTGATAATTTCCGTAATGGCTTTGATGCGATCCGTGAACGTGATGTGTTACTTTATTATCCTTATCATACCTTTGAGCATGTATTGGAATTATTACGCCAAGCGTCTTTTGATCCCAGTGTTATTTCGATAAAAATCAATATCTATCGCGTAGCAAAAGACTCTCGGATTATCGATTCGATGATCCACGCCGCCCACAATGGTAAACGTGTCACTGTGGTCGTTGAATTACAAGCTCGCTTTGATGAAGCCGCGAATATACATTGGGCTAAACGCTTAACCGAAGCTGGCGTCCACGTTATCTTTTCAGCACCCGGCTTAAAAATTCATGCGAAATTATTTATTATTTCTCGTTTGGAAGAAGGCGAAATCATTCGCTATGCGCATATTGGTACTGGGAATTTTAATGAAAAAACCGCACGCCTTTATACCGATTATTCTCTGTTAACCGCGAATACAGAAATTAATAATGAAGTACGTCGAGTGTTCAATTTTATTGAAAACCCTTATCGTCCGGTGACTTTTGAACATTTAATGGTATCACCGCAAAACTCACGTATTTTGTTAAACCAGTTGATCACAAATGAAATTCACAATGCTCAAGCGGGGCACCCTGCGGGTATTACCTTAAAAGTTAACAATTTAGTCGATGAAGAGTTAGTTAATCGTCTTTATGATGCCTCACAAGCAGGTGTTAAAATCCGCCTATTAGTACGCGGTATGTGCTCTTTAGTCCCTAATCAGCCCGATTTTAGTGAAAATATTCAGGTCACCAGTATTGTTGACCGCTTTTTAGAGCATGATCGTGTTTATGTCTTTACCAATAAAGGGGATGAGAAAATTTTCCTATCATCCGCAGACTGGATGACTCGTAACCTTGATTATCGTATTGAAGTTGCCGTACCACTACTCGACCCTCAGCTAAAACAGCGTATTTTGGATATTCTTGAGATCCAGTTTAATGATACTGTAAAAGCACGATATTTAGATAAAGATCTAACAAATAGCTATGTTCCTCGAGGAAATAAACGTAAGATCCGCGCCCAACTTGCTGTATATGAATACCTTAAATCATTAGAACAACCAGGATCACGAGCGTAATCAATGCCTTTATTACAAGATGACTCTTCTTCACCACGTCCTTTAGAAATTGCGGCTATAGACCTTGGTTCTAATAGTTTTCATATGATCATAGCCCGTGTTGTCAATGGTGCCTTACAGGTATTAAGTCGTTTAAAACAACGGGTATATCTTGCCGATGGCCTTGATGATAATGATAAACTCAGTGAAGAAGCAATGTTGCGGGGGCTTTCTGCACTTTCCCTTTTTGCTGAAAGGTTACAGGGATTTCCAGCAGAAAATGTCACTGTGGTCGGTACACATACGTTACGGGTTGCTAGCAATGCCAAAGTCTTTTTGCAACGCGCAAAAGAGGTGATGCCCTATCCTATTGAAATTATTTCTGGTCACGAAGAAGCACGCCTGATCTTTATGGGCGTTGAGCATACGCAATCTGAAAAAGGGCGTAAGCTAGTGATTGATATTGGTGGAGGCTCTACCGAATTAGTGATCGGAGAAAATTTTGAACCCATCTTGATCGAAAGCCAGCGTATGGGGTGTGTCAGCTTTAGCCGCCAATTTTTCCCGAACCAAAAAATTAGCGAATCCGCTTTTCGTAAAGCTCGCGAAAAAGCAGCACGTAAAATGGAAAAAATTGCTTGGCAATATAAAATGACCGGCTGGGATGTCGCATTAGGCGCATCGGGTACTATCAAGGCTGCACATGAAATTTTGGTTGAATTTGGTGAAAAAGATGGTGTGATCACCCCTGAACGCCTATTAATGTTGACCAAACAGGTACTACGGTTTAAAAAATTTAAGGATATCACCCTACCGGGATTATCCGATGAACGTAAACACAGTTTTGTACCTGGTTTAGCCATTTTATGCGGTATTTTCGATACCCTAGGCTTAAAGGCTCTCCATTTATCTGATGGTGCATTACGTGAAGGTGTATTGTATGAAATGGAAGGCCGTTTTCGTCATCAAGATATTCGCCAGCGTACCGCCAAAAGCCTTGCTGAACACTATAATATCGATCGTGAACAAGCTAAGCGCGTCCTCACCACAATGCAATCACTGTATGCTCAGTGGGCGGAACAAAATCCTAAACTGGTTCGTCCTGATCTAGAAGCGATTTTAGTATGGGCGGTGATGTTGCATGAAGTGGGATTAAGTATCAATTTAAGTGGTTTGCATCGTCATTCTGCTTATATTCTTTCGAATACAGATTTACCCGGTTTTAATCAAGAACAACAACAATTATTAACTACATTAGTTCGTTATCATCGCAAAGCAATTAAGTTTGATGAGTTACCTAAATTTAATCTATATAAAAAGAAACAGTATTATCCATTAGTACAAATACTTAGGTTAGCAACACTACTTAATAATCAGCGTCAATCCACCACTAAACCGGTTTCTTTACGTTTAGTGACCGATGATAATCACTGGACACTCTATTTTCCTAAAAATTATCTTGCCGATAACACATTGATGGAATTGGATTTAGAAAAAGAACAGGAGCATTGGCAGGCCGTTCCAGGCTGGAAACTGGATATAAAAGAGGAATCTGCTTAACAATATGATATTATACAGAAAAAGACGCGGTATAATGCGTCTTTTGTTGCATTTATCATACAACAACTATCACATAACAACGTAAGGTTTGATTTGTGACGATAATATGAAAATACCCAATGTAATATTTTCAAGATCGCTATTTTTTTATATGGAGAAGACCGATAATCATCCTAAAATGGAATAATGAATACTAATGGTTATCTCCCTCGTAAGAATTAAAAAGGAATAACATGTCTCAATCAGCTATCAATAATGATACTGCGGCTGCCATCAATCCATATTCACAAAAAGTGGCACACCTGCGTCAGCAAATTCTGAACATCTTTCTTGAAGATGACCGTTTTGTTGAAACAGTGTTAGGTGAAGCAAGTGAAAGTGATAGGCTGAGCCACCATGAACTTCATGAAAAAATCACCACTGTTAGAGAATTACTACAAGATCTACACGCGGCAGATATTGCAGATATTCTTGAAGCCCTTCCCTATGACGAACGTTTAGCCCTATGGCATTTGGTTGATAATAATGAGCGTGGTGCGGTTTTAGTCGAAGCCTCTGTCGCCGTTTGGGACAGCCTAATTAAAGATATGACGGATCGTGAATTATTACGCTCAGTCGCTTCTTTGCATGTGGATGAACAGGCCTATATTGCGGAGCATTTACCCCGTGATACCATGCGTCGTCTTTTGACCTATTTAGAACCAAGTCTGCGTAATAGGATCAGAGAAGTCCTGCAATATCCGAAGGATAGTGTTGGACAGATGATGGATTTTGAGTTTGTCACCGTGCGTGGCAACGTAACATTAAAAACGGTTCAACGTTATTTACGCCAACGTGGCTCTATTCCTGAAGCCACGGATAAAATTTTCGTTATTGATAATGCCAATCATCTGTTAGGTGAATTACCCTTAACCACAGTATTAACCCAGTCGCCGGATAAACGGGTCTCTGATGTCATGAAAACCGATACTGTCAGCTTTATGCCCGAAGAGAAAGGCGAAGATGCAGCGGGTGCGTTCGAACGTTATGACTTAATTTCGGCTGCAGTTGTTGATAGTAATGGGCTGTTAATGGGACGTTTAACCGTTGAAGATATCGTCGATAATATGCATGAAGAGAGCGATACCAACATTCGTCGTATGGGGGGGTTAAGCCCAGAAGAGGATGTATTCGCCCCTGTCGGGCAAGCGGTTAAAACACGTTGGACATGGCTTGCTATCAACTTATGTACTGCTTTTGTCGCTTCTCGTGTTATCGGTGTGTTTGAGCATACCATTTCCCAATTAGTCGCCTTAGCAACTTTAATGCCCATTGTTGCAGGTATTGGGGGAAATACCGGTAACCAAACCATTACTATGATTGTGCGTGCATTAGCACTACATCAAATTCAGACTGGTAGTTTCTCGTTCTTAATTTTAAGAGAGTTAGGTGTTGCCCTTATCAACGGTATTGTTTGGGGGGGAATAATGGGAGTTGTAACTTACTTCCTTTATGGTGATATTGCGATGGGCGCCGTAATGACAATGGCCATGGTACTCAACCTATTAATGGCTGCCATGATGGGGGTATTAATACCGATGACCATGATAAAACTGGGTAAAGATCCGGCCATTGGCTCAAGTGTGATGATCACCGCGATCACCGATACTGGTGGCTTCTTTATTTTCTTAGGCCTAGCCACTATTTTCTTAGTTTAACAAAACAGATAAAAACGCCACTGTAGAGTACATCACAGTGGCGTTTTTGTTTTTATAGATTTTTTAGGCTATTGTTGAAAGAAAGTAATAGACCAGTAGTAATGCGACAACAAGCGATACCATAAACGTTCTTCTTACCGCAACACTGACTGATAAATTATCTTGTTGCAGACTCCCATACAGCGTTTTTTTTAGTAGCAGACTACTAGCTAAAGCGACAACAAACACAGATGCAAATAGCACAATCGCGGCTAACAACACCGCACTTATCGAAATTGAATTCATCATTTCCCCCTGCTATATCCACCGACATCTGATGTAATTATAACCAGATAATGACGCTTTGAGATGATTTTTGCTGTTTTTCCCTATTTATCATTTAACTATTTAAAATCTATATTTTAAATAAAAATGCGTAACCACGCTTACAATAACCATATTGATTGACATTTAATATCAATAATTTTCAATTTTAAGAAATTTAAAACCAATGAACAACTAGATTCATTTTAGATGAATACCCTAAAAACAATACTAATAACAGGTTATATTGCTATAAAACATCAATATTTATTAAATAATAATCTAATTATTATTTAATTAACAATAAATAATAAATTAAAATAACGCTAATTTTATTATTTAATTCAATTTAGAAAAATTGAAATGATATTCAATAAATAGTTTTTTTAACCATAACTAATAAATGAAAATAACGGTAAGAACAAAACCTCTAATTTTATTAAAAAACTACACAAGAAAATAAAAACCGTCCTAAAAATCACAAAATAAACAAAACTTAGCATTAAAAACTACAGATGCTCACAATGACAACTTATCAAATTGTTTTATTTTATGCTCTTTACTTCATAAAGAGCTTCCTGATATAACTATTTACATCATTACAATATTATTCTTTCTTGTATAAAAGACGATAAATAACTTTTTAACGTTATTTATTGCCACCTTTGTGATCAACTTTTTTAAGAATTTTATTGATGGTTTGGTTATTTACTCTTTTTTATCACGATGATTAATATAGGTTGTTATTATGACATCACAATCACACTCCACTCAGCCGTTGAGTCAACCTACGGCAAGACCTTTAAACCGCAACGACTATAAAACGTTGGGTTTATCCTCACTAGGAGGAACATTGGAGTTCTATGATTTCGTGATCTTCGTGTTCTTTACGAAAACATTGAGCCATTTATTCTTTCCTGGTGATAACGCTTTTATCGCTCAGATGCAGACATTAGGTATTTTTGCTGCCGGTTATCTTGCTCGTCCTTTAGGTGGCATCATTATGGCTCACTATGGCGATATTATCGGCCGTAAACGTATGTTTACCTTAAGTATCTTTTTAATGGCTGTACCTACTTTGGTGATTGGCTTATTACCTACCTATGCCAGCATCGGTGTGGCTGCACCGTTATTACTGTTATTGATGCGTATTATGCAAGGGGCGGCTATCGGTGGTGAAATGCCCGGGGCTTGGGTATTTATTGCCGAACACACCCCGAAACAGCGTTATGGCTTAGGGGTGGGTACCTTAACATCCGGTATTACTGGTGGCATCTTATTAGGCTCTATCGTCGCTATTATTGTACAACGCAGCTATAGCGCTCAAGAAGTGAATGATTTTGCATGGCGAATTCCCTTTATTTTAGGTGGTATATTTGGCTTGATCTCGGTTTATTTACGTCGTTTTTTACAAGAAACGCCTATCTTTAAAGAGATGGCGGCTAAAAAAGCCTTAGCACAAGAAATGCCGGTGGTTTCGGTTATCAAAAACCATAAACAAGCCTGCTTAATTACTGCAGCATTAACATGGTCTTTATCTACAGCTATTGTTGTTACTATTTTGATGACACCCAGTGTCATTGTTGAAGGGATCTACAAAATAGACAGAACAACATCGTTAGAAGCTAACTGTGTTGCCACCTTAACGCTGACCTTAGGATGTATCTTCTGGGGCTGGTTGGGTGATAAATTAGGAACCCGTGCATCCATGACCTTATCATGGGGTGGATTAATTGTTACTGCATTCCATTTTTATGGAAGCTTAGATGCCAATATGTCTGGTATCCAATTAGCATTTAACTATGGTTTGATGGGCTTTTTTGTCGGTGCAATTGCCACAACGCCAATTGTGAGTACTAGAGCATTTCCTCCTTCAATTCGTTTTTCTGGCCTCTCTTTTGCTTATAATATGGCCTATGCCGTATTTGGTGGCTTAACGCCAATGTTAACGGGCGCTTGGTTGGAAAAAACGGCAATGGCAGGAGCTTATTATGTTGCAGCTGTTTCTGCATTAGCCATTGTTATCGCATTCTTACCTTTAGCTTATAAAGGGTGGATCGCGGTAAACACCAGCTCACGGGAAAAAGAGATAGCATTGCAAGTTGATAAAGTCGCTAGTTAATCGTTGCTAGCAAGAAATATTTTACTCTCCTTAGAATTTATTATTCACAACAACACCACCCTAATAGGTGGTGTTGTTGCATCAATATAATTAATCTAATCACTGTAGTTTATCTGAATTTAATCTTGTTATATATCAATCAATTGATAAGATTGTAAAAAAGAAAATTTTCCGCAAAATTGGCCCTATCAAGACATTACAGGACTTGAGATCATTACTGAAACATTACATTTTAAGATCAACGATAATGAGTAGATTTTTATTAATTTGAAATATGTTTTCCAAAAAGACAAGTATAAATAAAAAACAACATTATCAAGTACTATAGATATTTTTTGTTAAAATTAACTTTATTTTTAAATAGATATAAAAAAGGATGCCCTAGAGCATCCTTTTATTGTCAGACAATAAATTTCACATATTACTGTGTCATTTTACTCAGCATAGGGGCAGTAAATAGCATTAACAGTGCAATAACACCTGTTACGATACCTATTTGTAAAAATACACTGCTATATATTTCTAATGAAGCGTGTGCATTTTGTACGTCTTCAGGAACGGCCATTAAGCTTGCCACTTTACCAGCAATAATTGCAGCTGCCGCAGATGTTAAGAACCATGCGCCCATAATAAAGCCCATTAAACGCTGTGGCACTAGTTGGGCCACCATAGCAAGACCTAATCCTGAGATCATCAGCTCACCAATACTTTGAAAGCCATAACTGGCAACAAGCCACCATGATGAAACGATACCAGCTTCATTTGCCATACTCGCCCCCAATGGTAATACTAAGAATGCAGTTGCACTCAAAAACATTCCCACTGTGAATTTATAAGGCATGGGTAATTTATCACCCATAAAGTTATATATAGCAGCCAATAATGGACTAGCTAACATGATCCAAAATGGGTTAAGTGATTGAAATTGCTCTGGCTCAACACTAAAGCCTAAAATAGCGTGTTCAACATTATGGATCGCAAAAAAGTTTAATGATGTTGGCATTTGATCATAAAGAACAAAAAATACCACGGCTTCCACCATCAGTAAGAAAGCGACGATCATTTTACGCCGTGCAACCCCTTTCATCATAAAAGTTTCACGGGCAAAAATCAGGATAATACCTAATGAAATAATCGCTAAAGACCATGTTGCCACTTCATTATTATGTAATAACCACGTTGATACTGCCGTTAAAGCAACAATCCCCACCAGCGTTAATAACAGTTTCAGGTAGTTTAGTGGCTCAAAGTCAGGCCTAGAGCCTTTATCTTTGATCCAACCGCGACATAGCATAAAGTTTGCCAGTGTGATCAACATCCCCACCACACTTAATGCGAAAGCGACATCCCAACCATAATTCGCCGCTAACCATGGTGTCGCTAACATGGATAAAAATGATCCCACATTAATCGACATATAGTACATGGTAAATGCACCATCTAATTGTGGATCATCTTTCTCATAACAGGTGGCTAATAAAGAGGAAGGATTGGCTTTAAATAAACCATTACCCACCGCAATAGTGGCTAATCCCCAGTAAATCATATCTTTATCATGATCGGAGAAAGCAACCATGGCATAACCAATTGCCAGCACAATAGCCCCTAGGACAATAACCCTTTTTGTCCCGAGAATTTTATCGCCAAGCCAGCCACCAATTGCCACAAAGCCATAAACTAATGCGGTAAATGCGGCAAAAACAGTGATAGCTTCCGCCTCACTCATACCCAGCATTTTAACCAGATAAACGGCCATGATCCCTTGTAAGCCGTAATATCCAAAACGTTCCCATAATTCGATTGAGAAGATGAGATAAAATGCACGAGGCTGTTTAAACGCATTCAGACTCGGTTTCTGTTCATCTTCAGGTGTGTTTGCAGTTGACACTAAAAACCTCTAGTTATTCTATTATGCCCTTATTTTTGGGCTGCTTTTACCAAAAACATTGTGATTCAAGACAGAGTTAAAGCGCGGTGTTATTCATACTGAATTGTTATTCTTAACAAAGAGTTCAATACAGAGAAAAACAAGGTTGGCATTCTATCACCGGAAAGAATAATTATCTAAGAATTATAACTAACTATTGCGTTTTATCATAGTTGACGCCATTTGTACAAAATAGTTATACGTTCAAAAAATCAACAAACAAAATAACTCACTGATTATTAATCATTTATTTTATGCTAGTTTATTCATCATCACTATTTGACATCCTCCACGCCCCAAAGGACGTGGATCCCTACTGCGTTCAGACTGATGTCTGAATCACCTCGGCGGGT